>Ga0209303_1000228_pt1 | contig 50265 bp, 20 predicted proteins | sample SidtaG_3_FD_187449 | JGI IMG/M metagenome (GOLD analysis project Ga0209303, IMG submission 187449) | Marine algal microbial communities from Sidmouth, United Kingdom - Sidmouth_Asex1 metaG (SPAdes) (version 2) | ecosystem: Host-associated > Algae > Red algae > Unclassified | place: Sidmouth...
TCCTTAGTGAAAGAAAATAAATAACTTGCCCCATTATGCTTGTTCTTTTCCCTTCTAAAAAACACAAAAAATAGTTCCGTAGCTATGGCTATGCAACGATTTTTTGAATTCTTTAGAAAAAAAAATTACGGCGCATTATGGAACAATTTATTTAATTCTTTCACTTATCCCGAAAGCATTCGGGACGCGTCAAATTTGGCTCGTGTAAAGAAAAAATAACGGCGTGAAGAGTAGTGTTTGTTATCTTTTCATCCTTAAGTTCAGGCGCAAGTGTCATTCAAGTTCAAACAATTTTCGACTGAAAAGGCATCAATTCATTAGATTTAATTTGATGAATTTTGTCCGATAAATTACAATACGCAATGTGTTTTTCATTTTTATGTGCAAAATGTATTTCGTAAAAATCGCCCTCGCTTACCACCTTTTCTATTTGGCTATCTTTCCATTTAAGTACGTCTTCATACATTGCCCAAGTGTCTTCTTTGTACTCGCGTACATTATCCGAAGTAAAAAGGACGCTACCTAACAACACGTTGATTAAGAACAAAGTATGTTGTTGTGGAAGGGTCAGTTTTTGTCTTGACTTTCGTAAAATAAACACATCAGGGTCATTGAAAAACGCCTTACCATTCAATTGCCAACGGCTCAAAGTGTTCTGCAAAGAAAGTATCGTCGAAACACGTTCGCGTCCGCGCAGCCACTTCAAAAGTTGGTGTTCCCATCGCGTATGTATATCCGCACCAATGCGACAATAATCCACCAAACCAAAAGATGAACCAAGCGGCACACCACAAGCCAAAATCAATTTATTGCCGATGATATTCCGTAAAAAAGACATTGTTTCGTGCATCACCTGACCGCGTGTTTTATTGGGCGGCGGAGCGAGTGCAACGGCGTACAAAAAGTCAAGTTTCACCATGTCATAATTCCACTTTTGCAGTACGGTATTGAGAACAATAATTAGGTGACTTTGAACTTCAGGATGATAAAAATCAAGGGCATAAAACCAACCACTCCATAAAGGATTCCAACCTGCGCGAACGAGATTTCCTTCGCCGTCTTTCAAAATCCAGTCAGGATGCTGTTTGAAAAGTTCCGACTTTTTTTCACAAACAAAAGGTGCGAGCCACAAACCCGCTTTGTAATTTTCTTCATGTATTGCACGAGAAATATGCGCCATTCCATTGGGAAAATTAGGCTTTATCGAAAGCCAATCGCCCATTCGTGTTGCGTATCCATCGTCTATTTGAAAAATATCTATTGCTAACTGCTTTTCGGAGAAAGCAGCCAGATTATCCAGTATGATTTGCTCAGAAATATTGGTATAATAATGATACCAACTCGTCCAACCGATAATAGGTTTTGCCTTTGGTGGACTTATGTTTGCAAGTTTGAAATAATTTTCAAATTGCTGATTTTCAGTGCCTTTACCAATGAAAATGTCGAGGGCAGGGTAGGAGTGGTCGAGTTGCAATCCGGCACAGTCTTTCTGTATGAGCAGTGCATCTTTTGAGGCTTCGTGTCGAAAAAGCGTATAACCCGTAAATTCATTTAGCGAGCCGAGCAAGACGATATTATCGCCTTGTCTTACATACGTGTAAGTCCACGAGTGCAGCGCACCTTTGCGGTCGGGATAATCACAAAAAGCATAATCGCCAAAAGTCCCAAAACGCTTTTTGACGATAGGGCGAATGGCTTCTATTTTTTCATCCGGACGAAATTCGCGTGTCTCTGTCCACGATTGAAAACCATTGCAAAAAATACGCTCATCTGACGGATAAGCATGATATAATTCGATGGCAAGATAATCAATCGTAATACTTTCTTTAGGGTGAATCGTGAGCTGCAGACGTTGCCCTTCGTCGGTATTTTCCACCGAAAAATCGACATATAATTCTTCTTCGAAAACCTTTTTTCCAACAGGTATTTCGATAGTTCGATTATTAAATTTTAATATGGCTCTTTCTGTACGCATTTTTTGAATGAGTAAATGAGTAGATGAAAAAATGAGTAAATGTTTCGCTCATTCCCAACATTAGGGTTAAAGTAACACAGGCTTCCAGCCTGAATCGCGCTATATCGACGCGTTATTGCGATAAAACAAGACGAACTAACGCAGTGCAGGCTGGAAGCCTGTGTTACTTTTTCTCAAGAATGAATTTTATCCTAAATTGGGGACGAGTGAAGTGTTTTCAATGCGATAATGATGTAAACATTACAATGTGTTTGTGAAATAGAAATTTCAACATTAAATCAAGATAATTTAAATAAAAATAATTTTGTAAATAATTTAAATTTATGTAATTATAGATTACATTTGTGCATTAATTATCAATTTTTCATTTTTAATTTGGCGAAGATATTGACATTGCCGCATTAACATTTACTCATTTACTCATTTTATCATTTATTCATCTACCCAATCTATACCTGAATAACACCCGGATTAAACTTCGCCACAGGGGCATTATTGGCGGCTTCGATACCCATTGAAATCACCTTGCGTGTTTCGAGCGGGTCTATGATGGCATCTACCCAAAGTCGGGCTGCTGCGTAATAGGGCGTTGTTTGTTTTTTGTAGCGAGCCTCTATATCTTCCAAGATTTCCTTTTCTTCGGCGGCGGTCACGACTTCACCCTTTGCAGTACGCGAAGCTACTTGAATTTGTAGCAATACTTTTGCTGCTTGCGAACCGCCCATCACGGCGATTTTGGCGGTTGGCCAAGCCACAATTAAGCGCGGATCGTAGGCTTTTCCGCACATCGCATAATTGCCTGCTCCATACGAATTGCCGATGACGATAGTGAATTTTGGGACGGTAGAATTGGCGACGGCATTGACCATTTTCGCGCCATCTTTGATGATGCCGCCATGCTCCGAACGCGTGCCGACCATAAAGCCCGTCACGTCTTGCAAAAATACCAACGGTATCTTTTTCTGATTACAATTCATAATAAATCGCGCTGCCTTATCTGCTGAATCAGAGTAGATTACACCGCCAAATTGCATTTCTCCTTTAGCATTCTTGACGACCTTTCTGCTGTTCGCCACAATGCCCACAGACCAGCCATCAACTCGCGCATAAGCACAAATAATGCTTTTTCCATAATCCTCTTTATATTGTATTAATTCCGAATTATCGACCAAACGCTCAATGATTTCCAAGGAATCGTAAGGCTTCAAACCACCTTCGGGAAAATGCCCGTAGAGTTCCTCCGGGTCTTTTTTCGGTGGCAGGGCTTCGGCTCGGTTAAACCCTGCATTTTCAAACTGCCCAAACTTATCAACGATGCCGCGAATGGTATCCAAACAAGTCGGATCGTCAGGCATAATATAGTCCGTCACGCCCGAAATTTGGCTTTGAGTACGTGCGCCGCCGAGCGTTTCTTTATCGACAGATTCGCCGATAGCTGCTTTGACAAGATAAGGTCCGGCGAGAAAAATCGACCCTGTTCCTTCCACTATCAATGCCTCGTCCGACATAATCGGCAGATACGCACCACCAGCCACACAACTTCCCATAATCGCTGCAATTTGCGGGATGCCCATGCTCGACATCACGGCATTATTCCGAAAAATACGTCCAAAATGTTCCTTGTCCGGGAAAATTTCGTCTTGCAGTGGCAAAAATACGCCTGCGCTATCCACGAGGTAAATGATCGGCAAGCGATTTTCCATAGCGATTTCCTGTGCGCGAAGGTTCTTTTTACCCGTAATCGGAAACCACGCACCAGCTTTTACCGTAGCGTCATTGGCGACAATCATACACTGCTTTCCACTCACATAACCAATCCCTGCAATCACACCGCCGGCAGGACAACCGCCGTGTTCCGCATACATTTCGTAACCTGCAAATGCTCCAATTTCCAAAAAATCACTCCCATCATCAATCAGATAAGCGATGCGTTCACGAGCGGGCATTTTGCCCTTCTTTTTGAGTTTTTCAAGGCGTTTTTTTCCACCGCCTATATAAATTTTGTTCAACTCAAACTGCATCCGCGAAATCGCCAGACGCATTGCATCGTCATTTTGATTAAATTCGATATTTCCTTTTTTTTCTGTTTTCGTTGCCATAAATGCAAACTTACGAAATGCAAGGGAAATGGGATAGACAAACGCATCTAAATTTCTACGTAATAGACTTTCTTATCTGTACTTTGTTTTCAACCGTGGCGTAATTACCGTGTACTATCGAGCTAAGGGAAGACGAAAAAAATAATCTACCCGTCTGAATTGTTCTTTTTCTTATATGGTCGCACTGAAATATAGCCATTTTTTAATTAATTAAAATTATTTTGTAATTTATCTATTATTAAAAATGAATTATTTATAAATATTTTTTATTATAAAATTATTTAAAAACATCCTTATTTAAAAACATCCTTATTTCAGCAGAACCTTATATGTTTCACTAAATCTCCCTTACGTAGCTCGGCTATGCGCGTCAAATTTAGTGAAAGAAAATAAATAACTTGCCCCATTATGCTTGTTCTTTTCCCTTCTAAAAAACACAAAAAATAGTTCCGTAGCTATGGCTATGCAACGATTTTTTGAATTCTTTAGAACAAAAAATTACGGCGCATTATGGAACAATTTATTTAATTTCTTTCACTTAGTAGTAAGTCAAACTAATTATGATAAGTTCATTTGGCGAAATTTGTCCGATTACTTTGTTGGAGAACATCCAGCGTAGCTACGGCTATGCTGAATAACCTCCGCCTCGTACTCGAAAAAATTTCACTCAAAGCAACATATCATAATTAGATTGACTTACTACTTAGCCAAACATATAAAAAAAATAACTTCTTCATTTGGGATAGATTATTTTCTTCCTCTTCCCTAACATGGCGCAAGCCAGAGGTATTACGCTACGGTTTTATACGAAAAATAAAAAACTTTCCATTATATTTGTTCTATGAAACAGACCATTCAAGACAAGCTGCTTCTACCTTCGCAATCGTTTGGGGAAGCAACTTTATTTATGCTAATACTGCTTTTAGGGAGTCTTACTTCTTGTGAAGCACAGCCCGTTAATTCCGAAAAAAAAATATACACACGCGCAGACACGCTACGTGGCGCATTACGTGCAGAACGCACCTGTTATGATGTCATTTTTTATGATTTAAATGTAAAAGTAATACCCGAAAAAAAGGCGATTGAGGGCAGCAATAAAATAATTTATAAAGTTAAAAATGACTTTAAAACTTTACAAATCGACCTATTTCGCAATATGAAAATTGAACGAATCGTATCGGGTAGTACGTCGCTTAAATTTCGGCGTGAATATGATGCCGTTTTTGTAGAATTTCCTGATAATCAAGTAAAAGGAACACTGGGTGAGATAGAGGTTTTTTATTATGGAAAACCTATTGCAGCCGCAAATCCTCCGTGGGACGGTGGCTTCGTGTGGCGTACCGATGATAATGACAAGGATTGGATTGGGGTAGCCTGCGAAGGTATAGGGGCGAGTCTTTGGTGGCCCAATAAAGACCACCTCAGCGACGAGCCGGATAGTATGCGGATTCGATGCGCTGTGCCAAATGGTTTGATAGCCGTAGCGAATGGGAATTTGGAAAAAGCGGAAGATTTGGACGATGGTTTTCGGCGTTTTGATTGGTTGGTGAGCTATCCGATTAATAATTATAATGTCTCGCTCAATATCGGGGATTACATCAATATTCACGATAAATACACGGCAGCCGATGGCGAACAATTGGATTTGGATTACTACGTATTGTCTTATAATCGCGATAGAGCAAGCAAGCATTTTTCGAAAAATGTACCGGAAATGTTGGCGTGTTTTGAACAATACTTTGGCAAATATCCGTTTTGGCGCGATGGTTATGCACTCGTCGAAACACCTTATCTTGGCATGGAACACCAGTCGGCTATCGCTTATGGCAACGATTACCAAAACGGCTATAATGGGCGCAAAATGGCAGGACTGGAATTTGATAATTTGCTGATACACGAAACAGGACACGAATATTTTGGCAACAGCGTCAGCACCCATGACCATGCAGAACTATGGATACATGAAGGGTTTACAGTTTACATGGATGCTTTATATGTAGAATGTAAATTTGGTTATGAATCTGCTTTGGATTTCTATAAAGCAGGTAGAAACACAATACGAAATGCCGTGCCGATGGTTGGTCCGCTAAATATTAATTATCAAGATTGGGATGATAGCGATATTTATTATAAAGGGGCTTGGATGCTTCATACGCTTCGAAATATGATTGAAGATGACGAAAAATGGTTTGCACTCTTGCGTTCTTTTTATGAAAAAAACCAAATATCCGTTATTGATTCGCAAGTATTTATTGATCATGTAAATGAAGAAACCGGCGAGGACTATACGCTGTTTTTTGAGCAATATTTATATCATGCACGTATTCCCGAATTGCAATATGAGCTCAAAAAATGCGGTAAAAATTTAGAAGTTAAATATCGCCTTCAAGCGAATGTCGAAGGCTTAGAAATGCCTTTGAAAATTGGCGAAAAAGATAATTACACCAATATAAACGCCACTTCCGAGTGGCAAACTATCAAACTCAAACGCATCGAACAAAGTGATTTTCGTATAGCAAATGAATTGTTTTATGTAAAGGGGAGGAATCGAGAGTAGGGGAGTAAAGAGTAGAGAGTAGAGAGTTTTATTTTGCTTCGCAAAATATATTCTTCAACTCTCTACTCTTCAACTCTCCAACTCTCCAACTCGAAACCATGACACTACACAAATTAACATTAAAAAATTTCAAGCAATATACTGCTGAGACAATTCAATTTAAAGAAGAATTGGTCGGTATTACGGGGCGGAATGGTGCGGGGAAATCGTCGGTTTTTGGGGCGATTTTGTTGGCACTATATGGTTCATTTGAAGTGGACAATAAGTATTTGCGGAGCAGCTGGGCAGAAACGAAAGCGACGGTGGTCGTGAATTTAGAATTTGAAGTGGGCGGCAAATTGTACCGAGTGGATAGGCAGTTTCGCGGTAAAACACTTTCGCATCATGCAGATTTGTATTGTATTGATAATGAACTGGAAGAACAGATAGCGACAAGTGCGAATGAAGTCAGGCGGCGCGTGAGGGAGTTGCTTGGTATGGATAAAGAAGCGTTTACGAAATCCGTTTTTTCGGGGCAAAAAGAGTTGGATGAAATCTCGAAAGTGCAGGGCAGCAAGCGTCGGGAGATGATTCGTAAAATGGTGGGTTTGGATAAATTAGATACGATTCAACGCCTCATTCGACGAGATGCGAATCATTTGAAAAGTGAAATCGCCGGACAAACTGCTTTACTATTGAGTACCGATGAATATGTGAGTTTGGAAGCGGAATTGAAATGTTTGGATGAAGAAGAAATTATACAGAAAAGAAATTGCGAAGCAACCGAAAAACAACTAAAAACGGATAATGAAGTTTACCAAAAAACAAAAACTGCGCTTGATGCACAACAGAAATTAAGGGACGTATTTAACGAGAAAGATAAAACACAAAGCACCTACATAGAAGGTATAGAACGATTTAAAGAAACGGTGAAAAAGCAGGAAGCGGAACGCAAAAACCTTATTTCACTCAAAAAAGAGCTTGATAAACAGACGCCGGAAATCGAATTATTTGCTGAGAAAAAATTAACGAAAGAAAAACTGGAAAAAGAGAAAAAGCAATTTGACAGCATACAATTATTGAATCAAAAAGAGGCGGGAAAACTCGCACTTTCCGAAAGAATAATCGCTGCAATAGAGGAAGCCGAAAAGGAAATCGAACCGCTTAGGAAGCTCGAAAAAGAAGTGGAAGAACTGGAACGAAAGTACATCGTACATGAAACTATCGAACACGAATGTATGAAAGTGGCGCGAGAAGTGTCGCAAAAAATAGGTGATATCAAAGGCAAAATCAAGGAGCGAAAAGACAACATCGCCACGATACAAAACCTCGGTAAAGATGCTGATTGTCCGACTTGTTTGCGTCCTTTGGTAGAGAGTTATGATGCGACTTTGGCGAAGTTAAATTCCGAAATAGAAGCCTACGAAAAAAAGGAACTTAAAACGCTCGACACCCAACTCGAAAGCAACCGAAAAGCCCACGAAGAAGCCATTTTTACTCGAAAAAAACTACGTGTAAATATCACTAAATTAGAAAATAAACAAAGTGCGATTAAGGCAAAAATTAAAGAAATTGATAGGCAAAGAAGGAACTTAAACGACTTGAAATCAGAACTTAACGAAATAGAAGCCCAAATCAAATCGGTCGGTAAAATCACTTTTGACCAAGCAACTTATGATGCTTTATTGGCAGAAATAAAAAGTTTTGAACCGATTTATATTAGTTACGAAAAAAACCTATCAAAAACAGAAAAGATTTTAGATATAGAAACTGAAACTAAGACGCTAAAAGAGCGTATAGAAAAAGGAAATGAACACCTAACTAAAATAAAAAACGAGCTGGCGGAACTCAATTTTTCCATGCCTGTTTACGAGGCAGTTCGACAAAAAAGAGAAACTTCCGAAGTACAACGCGATAACACACAAGTACGCCTTACGCAAGAGCGCGAAGCCCTCATCAGGGTGTCTAATAATATCAGAAAAAATCAACATCGACTGGACATGCACCAAAAAACGAAAGCTGCTATCAAGACGCGCGAAACGCAATATATCCAACTCAACGAACTTGGTGGTGTATTCGGCAGGTTCAAAACGGACATCCTCGAAAAAGTGCGCCCAACGATAGCCGGAAAAGCGGGCGACCTTTTCCGCAACATCACACGCAATCGTTACGAGGGCATTGAAATTGACGATAATTTCAACTTTCAAATTCTCGACGATGGGAAATATTATCCGATTGAGCGTTTTTCGGGTGGCGAAATCGACCTTGCGAATCTCTGCCTACGCATTGGCATCAGCGAAGCTGTCGCGCAACTCGCCGGCAGCGAAAAAACTCAAGGCTTTCTCGGCTTCGACGAGATTTTTGGCTCGCAAGACGAGGAACGCAGACAGGACATCATGTACGCTTTGCAGGTCTTGAAGCAGCAATATAAACAAATTTATATTGTCACCCACATCAATGATGTAAAGGAAGAATTTTCGGAGATTCTGGAGATTCGACGGACGCCGGAGGGGAGTCGGGCAGCTTGGTTGGCGTGAGTAGGTGTTTTGCAATAACATAAGTTTGAGTGGCTTTGTTGTAGTGGGAATAAGAGTAGCACCCCGACCCTTAGTATACTTTGTTTCAATCCTTGTTATAATGGAAGTGGGGTAAGAAGCTCGGTAAGCCCTGACTATCTACCAGTTGATTTGTGGGTTTCAATCCTTGTTATAATGGAAGTGGGGTAAGAAGGGCAATTTCCTGCTCGTCGCGTTCAACGCCTATATGTTTCAATCCTTGTTATAATGGAAGTGGGGTAAGAAGTACTACAAAAAATGTGATTGGTAGTATTTTAGATTTTCAATCCTTGTTATAATGGAAGTGGGGTAAGAAGTAGCATCATTCAGTTTCGATTCATCAGATGAGTATAGTTTCAATCCTTGTTATAATGGAAGTGGGGTAAGAAGTGGAAATTTTATATTTGATGAATTGGTAAAATTAGAGTTTCAATCCTTGTTATAATGGAAGTGGGGTAAGAAGCAAAATACACCCTACTCAAAAACCCGTACCGTTAAGTTTCAATCCTTGTTATAATGGAAGTGGGGTAAGAAGCATAAGGTAGAATTTTACATCTTTTGAGTTTGGAAAGTTTCAATCCTTGTTATAATGGAAGTGGGGTAAGAAGGCGATAGCATAAATTAATTATGGCTTACATTACATGTTTCAATCCTTGTTATAATGGAAGTGGGGTAAGAAGATATAGCATCCTTATATTTGAATGATGTAATACACAGTTTCAATCCTTGTTATAATGGAAGTGGGGTAAGAAGCACCCGTAATTTACCTGAACATAGCCCCGAAAAGTTGTTTCAATCCTTGTTATAATGGAAGTGGGGTAAGAAGTAAACGCCGACGCTATTTGTGATGGTGGCAGCTCAAGTTTCAATCCTTGTTATAATGGAAGTGGGGTAAGAAGTGGTATGGAATCACGTCAAAGGAACATTCTTAATAGTTTCAATCCTTGTTATAATGGAAGTGGGGTAAGAAGTTAATGACGACAATATCATCGTCATTGAGTGACGAAGTTTCAATCCTTGTTATAATGGAAGTGGGGTAAGAAGGAAGTCCTCTCAATCCCGTAAGGGTGCGAGAGGACTGTTTCAATCCTTGTTATAATGGAAGTGGGGTAAGAAGTTTATAAAAAAATGAGTGTGAATATACATCATTTTATGTTTCAATCCTTGTTATAATGGAAGTGGGGTAAGAAGGACTAACACCTTCTTAAATCCTTCTAACTCGTCAATGTTTCAATCCTTGTTATAATGGAAGTGGGGTAAGAAGTATCTACCACCTTTTTAGATGATTTGACTTTTTCTTTGTTTCAATCCTTGTTATAATGGAAGTGGGGTAAGAAGTCGTGACCTCAAAGAGTTGTTTCAAGAACAATCGCTGTTTCAATCCTTGTTATAATGGAAGTGGGGTAAGAAGTTTTAGAAAATCGTGGTTATCGCCGTATTCGTTTAGGTTTCAATCCTTGTTATAATGGAAGTGGGGTAAGAAGTTTATTAGGGATTAACAACACCTATGTAGGAAATCTAGTTTCAATCCTTGTTATAATGGAAGTGGGGTAAGAAGACAGTGGCACATCTACAGCCCTTCCAGAAACACTAAGTTTCAATCCTTGTTATAATGGAAGTGGGGTAAGAAGTAGATTTGAAAACGTCAATGAGTTGACGGGGGGTTTGTTTCAATCCTTGTTATAATGGAAGTGGGGTAAGAAGACACAAGGAGGGCTTTTGCCCTCAACTAATAACAATGTTTCAATCCTTGTTATAATGGAAGTGGGGTAAGAAGGAAAACACCACTCGTATTTTTGGGTTTTTCAGAAGACGTTTCAATCCTTGTTATAATGGAAGTGGGGTAAGAAGCACAGCAGCAAATCGCTGACATCGTGGGCGTGAACACGTTTCAATCCTTGTTATAATGGAAGTGGGGTAAGAAGCAAGAAGCTCAACATTGCGATATATCACAGCACAAGTTTCAATCCTTGTTATAATGGAAGTGGGGTAAGAAGCTTAGTTACAATGGTGAGGGTTCGTATACGATATCTAAGTTTCAATCCTTGTTATAATGGAAGTGGGGTAAGAAGTTTACTATCGCTTTTTTTGGTGGTTTTGTTCGATGGTTTCAATCCTTGTTATAATGGAAGTGGGGTAAGAAGTTTCAAATCGTTCCAACAGCCCGAAATGAATAATGAGTTTCAATCCTTGTTATAATGGAAGTGGGGTAAGAAGAAATGTAATGTAGTCCATAATAATTTTATTTTTCCCAGTTTCAATCCTTGTTATAATGGAAGTGGGGTAAGAAGTTCCACACTATGAAACTCTACCTTTTGGCTGGTTTCAGTTTCAATCCTTGTTATAATGGAAGTGGGGTAAGAAGGAAATAAAAGATAAGCGTCAAGAAATATCATTAATGTTTCAATCCTTGTTATAATGGAAGTGGGGTAAGAAGATGGACGCAATTGCAAACAGTAGGGTTTGAATCGCTGTTTCAATCCTTGTTATAATGGAAGTGGGGTAAGAAGCGATTAACAATAGCGTTTGTAAGAGGTTGTGACATTGTTTCAATCCTTGTTATAATGGAAGTGGGGTAAGAAGGGTATCTGCAAAAATTGCGTAATCAGGTTTATGTCCGTTTCAATCCTTGTTATAATGGAAGTGGGGTAAGAAGTTTATAGCTTTTTCCTGACTTTATCAGAGTTTCAATGTTTCAATCCTTGTTATAATGGAAGTGGGGTAAGAAGTCTCTCCAGTGCTTTCCTGTGAAGCGATTCAGTGTGGTTTCAATCCTTGTTATAATGGAAGTGGGGTAAGAAGCGAAAGATACTCTAATCATGTATCACATGACCACATGTTTCAATCCTTGTTATAATGGAAGTGGGGTAAGAAGAATAAAATATTGGAAAAATTAGCCAGTTTGGGCTTATGTTTCAATCCTTGTTATAATGGAAGTGGGGTAAGAAGATAAGTTTGAGATACCGGGCTTTGTTAGAGGATTTGGTTTCAATCCTTGTTATAATGGAAGTGGGGTAAGAAGTTGATTCTTGCTTTTATAATTAGAATCGAACTTCATTGTTTCAATCCTTGTTATAATGGAAGTGGGGTAAGAAGCTTACTCAATATTGTTATACTTATAGGTCTCTTCCAGAGTTTCAATCCTTGTTATAATGGAAGTGGGGTAAGAAGCAAGCCAACCTTAATAATGAGTATAATATGTTTTCGAGTTTCAATCCTTGTTATAATGGAAGTGGGGTAAGAAGGCCACTTTTTCATGCAAAGTTGTGACCCAACCCCCGGTTTCAATCCTTGTTATAATGGAAGTGGGGTAAGAAGTAATGGGTATAGAAGATAATGTTTATAACAAATACAGGTTTCAATCCTTGTTATAATGGAAGTGGGGTAAGAAGACTCGTTTCCTTGCCTTTCTCGGCTTGGCGTCTATCAGTTTCAATCCTTGTTATAATGGAAGTGGGGTAAGAAGTGTTAGTTCTTGCGCGTCGAAAGTCCAACCTAATTCGTTTCAATCCTTGTTATAATGGAAGTGGGGTAAGAAGTCATTTCAAGAAATGGCAAAAATTATACAAGACGAGTTTCAATCCTTGTTATAATGGAAGTGGGGTAAGAAGGATACCGACAAAATAACCCTATGAGATACGCATTTTAGTTTCAATCCTTGTTATAATGGAAGTGGGGTAAGAAGCGCGACTACTTGAAACGCAGGACGCAGAGATACAGGTTTCAATCCTTGTTATAATGGAAGTGGGGTAAGAAGATTTACGCGAATTACAAACAATAACAAGCGGAGTTTTGTTTCAATCCTTGTTATAATGGAAGTGGGGTAAGAAGTATGGTAGGTCAATCCGGTTTTCTGATTGGACTGAGTTTCAATCCTTGTTATAATGGAAGTGGGGTAAGAAGTTGCGCTCAAATCGGTTGTGATAATTCACGAAGCCTGTTTCAATCCTTGTTATAATGGAAGTGGGGTAAGAAGTTGCAAGAAAGCTCAAAAGATTCAAAGGGCAAAGGGTTTCAATCCTTGTTATAATGGAAGTGGGGTAAGAAGTCATTTTAAATTGATACCAAATACTGAAATCACGCCCGTTTCAATCCTTGTTATAATGGAAGTGGGGTAAGAAGTTTTGTTCATCAATGGTAATTCTACCACTGTCCAAGTTTCAATCCTTGTTATAATGGAAGTGGGGTAAGAAGTCAACAAATGATACAACCATGTAATCGGGAAACCACGTTTCAATCCTTGTTATAATGGAAGTGGGGTAAGAAGTCGATTCTAAATAATTTCATTTCCTCCCCGTCAATAAGTTTCAATCCTTGTTATAATGGAAGTGGGGTAAGAAGTATTCACATTAAATTAATCTCTTGACATTTCTATGAGTTTCAATCCTTGTTATAATGGAAGTGGGGTAAGAAGTTCTAATTGTGGTTTTCACGCCTTCAACACATTGGAGTTTCAATCCTTGTTATAATGGAAGTGGGGTAAGAAGGCGTTTACCAACACAATCATATCATTTAGCTCATCCTGTTTCAATCCTTGTTATAATGGAAGTGGGGTAAGAAGTTGCTTATATCCATTTGCTACCGTTGGTTGGTTTCCAGTTTCAATCCTTGTTATAATGGAAGTGGGGTAAGAAGTTCAACACAAAGTCAATAAGTGAAACAAACGGCATATGTTTCAATCCTTGTTATAATGGAAGTGGGGTAAGAAGTTGATGTTGTCTATTCTTATATGGTGAATAGGCTGTTGTTTCAATCCTTGTTATAATGGAAGTGGGGTAAGAAGCCGTGAAAGTCACGCATTAGCGAAGTCACAGGGCTAGTTTCAATCCTTGTTATAATGGAAGTGGGGTAAGAAGAGCAATAAGACCAGCCCAACCCACCAGTATTTTTTAGGTTTCAATCCTTGTTATAATGGAAGTGGGGTAAGAAGAAACCAAAGGATTTGAGTTGTGGCGGTTCTATATGTTTCAATCCTTGTTATAATGGAAGTGGGGTAAGAAGTTGCTTCGTACAAGGACTGGAAAGGCGTTGCAGTGTTGTTTCAATCCTTGTTATAATGGAAGTGGGGTAAGAAGTGTGAAAGTTCGTCAGTTTTAAAGAATTTGGTATCTTGTTTCAATCCTTGTTATAATGGAAGTGGGGTAAGAAGTTGTAAGAACTCCTGTATCTAAATCAGATATTACTTGTTTCAATCCTTGTTATAATGGAAGTGGGGTAAGAAGAAGTTATGATGAACTCTACATGCGAAAAGAAAGCGAGTTTCAATCCTTGTTATAATGGAAGTGGGGTAAGAAGATAATTCGCAATGTGTTAAATGTGCTGTGTAAAAAGTTTCAATCCTTGTTATAATGGAAGTGGGGTAAGAAGAATTAAACAGATTAAAACATCTGACAAAACGATGAGTTTCAATCCTTGTTATAATGGAAGTGGGGTAAGAAGAATTCGTAATAATCCTTATGTCCCCCTGTCCATAAAAAGTTTCAATCCTTGTTATAATGGAAGTGGGGTAAGAAGATTATTCCAACCCATTAACCAACTCCTTAAACTTATGTTTCAATCCTTGTTATAATGGAAGTGGGGTAAGAAGCCGCAAAGATATTTCGCGGCATCTGTATCTGGCTTGTGTTTCAATCCTTGTTATAATGGAAGTGGGGTAAGAAGTTCTGTGTTGTCGGGGCTACAAAAATAAGGAGCGTGTTTCAATCCTTGTTATAATGGAAGTGGGGTAAGAAGTATGCTTTGCCGTTTATAATAGCACCGACTTTGAAACGTTTCAATCCTTGTTATAATGGAAGTGGGGTAAGAAGCAGCAGCAGTAGGCGGTGTAATGGGAACGCATTACATGTTTCAATCCTTGTTATAATGGAAGTGGGGTAAGAAGCGTAATTTCGGGCATTGACCTCTGCAAAACAGCCTTGTTTCAATCCTTGTTATAATGGAAGTGGGGTAAGAAGAAAACCACCGAACACGACATGCAAGTAAGTAGGCTCGTTTCAATCCTTGTTATAATGGAAGTGGGGTAAGAAGATTCGATAAATTTAAGTATATTTACTTGCAAATGTGAGTTTCAATCCTTGTTATAATGGAAGTGGGGTAAGAAGAGATAAGCGAGTTCAACATCTTGCGTATCGGTAGGGTGTTTCAATCCTTGTTATAATGGAAGTGGGGTAAGAAGCAATGTATTGGCGAGTAGCTCTGCGTATGCACAAGCTGTTTCAATCCTTGTTATAATGGAAGTGGGGTAAGAAGCTGAAAAAGACCGCTTTCGACGGTGGAAAATCCCTGTTTCAATCCTTGTTATAATGGAAGTGGGGTAAGAAGATTGACTGCTGACCGTAAGGACTTCTACTTAGGGATAGGTTTCAATCCTTGTTATAATGGAAGTGGGGTAAGAAGCGCACTCTGTACCACAAGGCGTTTCGGGTATAAGGGTTTCAATCCTTGTTATAATGGAAGTGGGGTAAGAAGTTGGATTCAACGATTTCGACCTATCTGCGAACCAAGTTTCAATCCTTGTTATAATGGAAGTGGGGTAAGAAGTATGAGTAAAAAAAGTCGTGATTACGACATCGTAACGTTTCAATCCTTGTTATAATGGAAGTGGGGTAAGAAGGCTGCCTTTATTGGTCGCAAATAGGAATACCGAGAGTTTCAATCCTTGTTATAATGGAAGTGGGGTAAGAAGGAAATGTCAAGAGATTAATTCAATGTGAATAATCTAGTTTCAATCCTTGTTATAATGGAAGTGGGGTAAGAAGTACCTAATTCAGTATCAATTTTATAATCCCAGCTTTGTTTCAATCCTTGTTATAATGGAAGTGGGGTAAGAAGAATCGAACATAGAGTACAAAAAATAGGCTGGATTTATGTTTCAATCCTTGTTATAATGGAAGTGGGGTAAGAAGTGTGGAAAAAGGGAGGCGGAAAATTGTGGAAGGCTGTTTCAATCCTTGTTATAATGGAAGTGGGGTAAGAAGTTTACATTAAGAATATCAGGAAAATTTGCAGGAATCGGTTTCAATCCTTGTTATAATGGAAGTGGGGTAAGAAGCCCCGAACGAGTGTAATTAAGGGTGACGTGTTGGAGTTTCAATCCTTGTTATAATGGAAGTGGGGTAAGAAGTATCTAATTTTCTTCAACAACAGTCATCACACCGTTCTGTTTCAATCCTTGTTATAATGGAAGTGGGGTAAGAAGAAATACACAAACAAGGTTACTTACGAAGATTTATGGGTTTCAATCCTTGTTATAATGGAAGTGGGGTAAGAAGCACCCCGAACGAGTGTAATTAAGGGTGACGTGTTGGAGTTTCAATCCTTGTTATAATGGAAGTGGGGTAAGAAGTAAAACTGAATCATTAGGCGTACTAAAATCTATATGTTTCAATCCTTGTTATAATGGAAGTGGGGTAAGAAGGATTGGGCTAATCGTTGCAATTACAAGGAAATGATACGTTTCAATCCTTGTTATAATGGAAGTGGGGTAAGAAGTATCCTGAAAAGTTTTCAGACTGTGACAAAACCATGAGTTTCAATCCTTGTTATAATGGAAGTGGGGTAAGAAGGCAGCCTCTCCAGAAAATGATATACCTCTCCCTCCATGTTTCAATCCTTGTTATAATGGAAGTGGGGTAAGAAGCGGTTTTCTGAAATCTCTAAGGTTACATATTTTCGAGGTTTCAATCCTTGTTATAATGGAAGTGGGGTAAGAAGTTAAACACGGAAATTCAAGAAATCGAATTGGCAATCTGTTTCAATCCTTGTTATAATGGAAGTGGGGTAAGAAGATGGAAATCTTTGACGGTTATTTGGTGAAAGTAAACGGTTTCAATCCTTGTTATAATGGAAGTGGGGTAAGAAGGTGATAATGGTACAGTAGATAATGAAACCGAATGTGGTTTCAATCCTTGTTATAATGGAAGTGGGGTAAGAAGAAAAAGACGCAAATAGCATTGTAGCAGCCAATCCTTCGTTTCAATCCTTGTTATAATGGAAGTGGGGTAAGAAGTTTTTCTTAAATGTTCGACTTTTTGTTCTACTCGCGGGTTTCAATCCTTGTTATAATGGAAGTGGGGTAAGAAGTCAATCCATACATTTCAATGAATTGATTGACTACCATTTGTTTCAATCCTTGTTATAATGGAAGTGGGGTAAGAAGCACGTTCACGCCCCGATGTCCGTTCTTTTTTCATTTGTTTCAATCCTTGTTATAATGGAAGTGGGGTAAGAAGTTGTGCAGATTCCGCTCGACATCTTCACCATCCAATTGTTTCAATCCTTGTTATAATGGAAGTGGGGTAAGAAGACAGGTACGCGGAGTTGATACCACTTGGGGGAAACTCGTTTCAATCCTTGTTATAATGGAAGTGGGGTAAGAAGTAGTTCAGTAAAAAGAAGTAAAACATATTCAGGTATTGGTTTCAATCCTTGTTATAATGGAAGTGGGGTAAGAAGAAGTCTGGAGTCCTTGTGGCACATACTGTGGAGGCTAGTTTCAATCCTTGTTATAATGGAAGTGGGGTAAGAAGAAAAAAATAACCCAACAACCTTGTAATGGTTTTTGGGGTTTCAATCCTTGTTATAATGGAAGTGGGGTAAGAAGTTGTACAATAAGTTTGTCGATGCGTTTGACAGCTACGTTTCAATCCTTGTTATAATGGAAGTGGGGTAAGAAGTTCCGTACACATAGGCGGCAACATATCCATATACATCTGTTTCAATCCTTGTTATAATGGAAGTGGGGTAAGAAGCAATACATGGGACATTTCTCCGGCGTAGCTATTGTTGTTTCAATCCTTGTTATAATGGAAGTGGGGTAAGAAGAAAAACTAAATTCACCTAAAACACAATCGGAAGTTTGGGTTTCAATCCTTGTTATAATGGAAGTGGGGTAAGAAGTGACAATTATAGAGTTGTCTAATTGATAATAACCATGTTTCAATCCTTGTTATAATGGAAGTGGGGTAAGAAGTATTAGTCAAATTAACAGATGATACGGTAAAAGGTAGTTTCAATCCTTGTTATAATGGAAGTGGGGTAAGAAGAATATCCCCAGCAAATAAATATAGCAGCAGTCAGCGTTTCAATCCTTGTTATAATGGAAGTGGGGTAAGAAGAAGGCTATAACTGCCTTCTATGCAGCGTCCATTTCTCGTTTCAATCCTTGTTATAATGGAAGTGGGGTAAGAAGTCGTGTCTGTCGGCTTGCATGATGGATGCAAAAGACGTTTCAATCCTTGTTATAATGGAAGTGGGGTAAGAAGAAAATTATTCCTATCCCCAATAGCAAGAGCTATGGAGTTTCAATCCTTGTTATAATGGAAGTGGGGTAAGAAGTCCGTTTCGACACGCTCAAACTCACTGCCTTTCGATAAGTTTCAATCCTTGTTATAATGGAAGTGGGGTAAGAAGATACAATTTGGAGCATGGCGGCATGTCATGTCTTTTGGTTTCAATCCTTGTTATAATGGAAGTGGGGTAAGAAGCCAAAGGCAGTCCAGTGATAGGGTCGCGTGCTAAATGTTTCAATCCTTGTTATAATGGAAGTGGGGTAAGAAGTCGAACATAGAGTACAAAAAATAGGCTGGATTTATGTTTCAATCCTTGTTATAATGGAAGTGGGGTAAGAAGGGGGCTGATATCTGCTGTGGCACGGTAGTAGAGTGCGCGTTTCAATCCTTGTTATAATGGAAGTGGGGTAAGAAGGACATTGAAAACTTTGTACGAAAGGCAGAAGCCAAGTTTCAATCCTTGTTATAATGGAAGTGGGGTAAGAAGTTTTTCCTGCAAAATGAACGCCGTTCACAAATCTAAGTTTCAATCCTTGTTATAATGGAAGTGGGGTAAGAAGATCCAAAAAGGACCTCGCAAAGCAAAAGTCATCATGTTTCAATCCTTGTTATAATGGAAGTGGGGTAAGAAGGACAACCATAGGCGGCGCTACTATCCAAGAAGTGGTGTTTCAATCCTTGTTATAATGGAAGTGGGGTAAGAAGTCTCAAATCTTTACTGTCAGAAAAAACAGTTACATCCTGTTTCAATCCTTGTTATAATGGAAGTGGGGTAAGAAGTAGATTTCGTAGCAGTCGTGAGGTTCGCCGTAGGCATGTTTCAATCCTTGTTATAATGGAAGTGGGGTAAGAAGTGTGAATTGGCTACATTTTTACCCACAAAAATTTTGTTTCAATCCTTGTTATAATGGAAGTGGGGTAAGAAGTACAAGGAAGTGCCGATATTGAGTGAGAAGATGTGGGTTTCAATCCTTGTTATAATGGAAGTGGGGTAAGAAGAGCAGGGTTTAAATCCTATGCCAAAATGTTGATTCAGTTTCAATCCTTGTTATAATGGAAGTGGGGTAAGAAGAATACTATCAAAAAATTTAAGTGCCACAACCTCTTGGTTTCAATCCTTGTTATAATGGAAGTGGGGTAAGAAGTTAGATGCTTGACTTTTTGATGGTGCTATTTCTACGGTTTCAATCCTTGTTATAATGGAAGTGGGGTAAGAAGAGGCATTGGGTGGTTTAGCTATTGAGGACGTTTATGAGTTTCAATCCTTGTTATAATGGAAGTGGGGTAAGAAGCAAGAAGCTGAAACGGCTGCCCTTGAAATTGACGCCGTTTCAATCCTTGTTATAATGGAAGTGGGGTAAGAAGTCAATTCGTTTTCAGCCGTTTCGTCTTTTTTGCTGCGTTTCAATCCTTGTTATAATGGAAGTGGGGTAAGAAGTTGATTCTTTTCGTTCCGTACAACTTCATTCGGGCAAGTTTCAATCCTTGTTATAATGGAAGTGGGGTAAGAAGTCAGTAAGGAATGTAACAGGAAACGTGCTTAGTTAGTTTCAATCCTTGTTATAATGGAAGTGGGGTAAGAAGTTTCATCAAATTCTCCAAACAAAATAGGTTTTTCGTGTTTCAATCCTTGTTATAATGGAAGTGGGGTAAGAAGTTGACGGTATTGTATGGGAAGAAGTTTGCGGATGCCGTTTCAATCCTTGTTATAATGGAAGTGGGGTAAGAAGCGTATTTCACCGTTTCTTGATTCGATACCGAAGTGCGTTTCAATCCTTGTTATAATGGAAGTGGGGTAAGAAGTATATGGGATTTTTTCAAGCAAGAATTTTCGACCCCAGTTTCAATCCTTGTTATAATGGAAGTGGGGTAAGAAGCTCGCAACACTAATCTTCTTACCGTCGATGTATTTATGTTTCAATCCTTGTTATAATGGAAGTGGGGTAAGAAGTTTTAATAGTTAATTACTTAATACCCCACAAATATAGTTTCAATCCTTGTTATAATGGAAGTGGGGTAAGAAGTCTCCTTATTGACAAGCCCCAATGAATCCAATAAGTGTTTCAATCCTTGTTATAATGGAAGTGGGGTAAGAAGACTTTCACAAAAACGTTCAGTTAGATTAAAAACTTTGTTTCAATCCTTGTTATAATGGAAGTGGGGTAAGAAGTAAGCAATCTGGTGACAGATGACAATCCTGTGTTCGTGTTTCAATCCTTGTTATAATGGAAGTGGGGTAAGAAGCAAATTCCATTCCGTTGAAAAGACCGCCCTTTACATTGTTTCAATCCTTGTTATAATGGAAGTGGGGTAAGAAGCTTAGCATCTACAAAAACGAAAGATATTTTTACACGTTTCAATCCTTGTTATAATGGAAGTGGGGTAAGAAGCAATGAGCCAACGCCCGAATGTAAACTTATCATTTCGTTTCAATCCTTGTTATAATGGAAGTGGGGTAAGAAGTATGTCATTACGGTTATTTGTCCGCAATATTTGCCTTGTTTCAATCCTTGTTATAATGGAAGTGGGGTAAGAAGACCGTCAACAACTGACCAACTTCGTAAGTGTCACGTTTCAATCCTTGTTATAATGGAAGTGGGGTAAGAAGTTCTTACAGCCTTGCAGACGCATTTGACACAGGGTTTGTTTCAATCCTTGTTATAATGGAAGTGGGGTAAGAAGAGAGTGGGGTGTATTATTGACAATGAGGGTAAAGCCGTTTCAATCCTTGTTATAATGGAAGTGGGGTAAGAAGTCGGTAAATGAAAAACCAACTTTTTCGTCACCCGTAGTTTCAATCCTTGTTATAATGGAAGTGGGGTAAGAAGCAGTGGATGAATGTTTGCGAAACCCATGACGAGTAAAGTTTCAATCCTTGTTATAATGGAAGTGGGGTAAGAAGCATTTAGGGTAGCAGTAGAAACTATCGCCGAGTCTGAGTTTCAATCCTTGTTATAATGGAAGTGGGGTAAGAAGTATTCGTCCTTTGTACATTATGAAATTATGTTTTCCGTTTCAATCCTTGTTATAATGGAAGTGGGGTAAGAAGCAAACGAGCGCAGGAAAGTGGACAGTGTGATGCGACGTTTCAATCCTTGTTATAATGGAAGTGGGGTAAGAAGCAGCTTGAAGTCGCTGAAATCTCGCGCATTATTCACGTTTCAATCCTTGTTATAATGGAAGTGGGGTAAGAAGCATTTGATGCGTATTGATATGTTACCGGAACACCGCGTTTCAATCCTTGTTATAATGGAAGTGGGGTAAGAAGTACGGCACTCGAAACGGAAGCATCCGCACAGTTTGCGTTTCAATCCTTGTTATAATGGAAGTGGGGTAAGAAGCAGGTGGACATTCAAACTCCTCACATGCTTTTTCAGGTTTCAATCCTTGTTATAATGGAAGTGGGGTAAGAAGGTAAGATTTATATTTGGGAGCATGAAAAATAAACAGGTTTCAATCCTTGTTATAATGGAAGTGGGGTAAGAAGAGGGGTGAGTACAACAATATTCAACCTATACCATAATGTTTCAATCCTTGTTATAATGGAAGTGGGGTAAGAAGTAGATTTCGTAGCAGTCGTGAGGTTCGCCGTAGGCATGTTTCAATCCTTGTTATAATGGAAGTGGGGTAAGAAGATTTGGGCGTATTCCAATGTGTCGCCACTCATCTCTTGTTTCAATCCTTGTTATAATGGAAGTGGGGTAAGAAGTTTGTGGGTGGAACAGCACCGTACACGATTGAAACAGTTTCAATCCTTGTTATAATGGAAGTGGGGTAAGAAGAAATTTCCTACTCAATCTTTTTCAAGTATTTTCACTGTTTCAATCCTTGTTATAATGGAAGTGGGGTAAGAAGGAAAAGCATAGTTAATATTGTCAATTTCAAACCCTTGTTTCAATCCTTGTTATAATGGAAGTGGGGTAAGAAGTATTCTTAATGACCTGATTAGATTTGGGTACGTTAGGTTTCAATCCTTGTTATAATGGAAGTGGGGTAAGAAGTATAAATTATTTTATTGATAGCATCTTGATTATTTTGTTTCAATCCTTGTTATAATGGAAGTGGGGTAAGAAGAAGGGGGGCGTTTCATTAATCGCTTCCTTGCTATCGGGTTTCAATCCTTGTTATAATGGAAGTGGGGTAAGAAGTAAAGCGATAAGTTTGGAACGTGCGGAATTTTTGGTGTTTCAATCCTTGTTATAATGGAAGTGGGGTAAGAAGACCTTTTGCATTCATATTACTTTATTTTATTTATTTAGTTTCAATCCTTGTTATAATGGAAGTGGGGTAAGAAGTATACGCATTGTCGGATGAATGCAATATTGACATTGGTGTTTCAATCCTTGTTATAATGGAAGTGGGGTAAGAAGCGAGTTTTTGGTCTTTTGCATCCATCATGCAAGCACTGTTTCAATCCTTGTTATAATGGAAGTGGGGTAAGAAGCAATGTACCGGATTGAAAAGCGTCTAATTCATCACGTTTCAATCCTTGTTATAATGGAAGTGGGGTAAGAAGTGCGAAGCACTCAGCATTGAATTAAGCCCCAATTATTGTTTCAATCCTTGTTATAATGGAAGTGGGGTAAGAAGTCTCTTACGAGAAAGAGATTATTTCCGTTGAACAGGGTTTCAATCCTTGTTATAATGGAAGTGGGGTAAGAAGTGTGAATTTCGATAAGCTAAAACATGAATTGGCTTGTGTTTCAATCCTTGTTATAATGGAAGTGGGGTAAGAAGCAAAGCCCAAATACATCCATATTTAAAACATGGAAAAGTTTCAATCCTTGTTATAATGGAAGTGGGGTAAGAAGCCATCGGCAATGCCCTATGCTGCGTCGGCGAAGGATAGTTTCAATCCTTGTTATAATGGAAGTGGGGTAAGAAGTCCTATGACCTCTCCTACCCATTCATCAGTGTATTGTTTCAATCCTTGTTATAATGGAAGTGGGGTAAGAAGCCCGATTCAAGGCAATCTATTCAAGGAAAAAGCCTTGGTTTCAATCCTTGTTATAATGGAAGTGGGGTAAGAAGCACAACCGCTGCATCTTCTGCAAGCGGCGTTTCACGTTTCAATCCTTGTTATAATGGAAGTGGGGTAAGAAGAAACTCCGGCAGATAGCCGAGGCGCGATATTCTTTTAGTTTCAATCCTTGTTATAATGGAAGTGGGGTAAGAAGTGGAGCGCATTTTCAGCTCCGTTTTGAAAACCGGCGAAGTTTCAATCCTTGTTATAATGGAAGTGGGGTAAGAAGGACCCGTCATCTCGGACATCTATGTGAAAGAAATTGTGTTTCAATCCTTGTTATAATGGAAGTGGGGTAAGAAGTATACAAAGATCCGCCCGTCCCGATACATGAATGGTGTTTCAATCCTTGTTATAATGGAAGTGGGGTAAGAAGTGGGCAGTGGTCAACGTAGAGGTTATACCTCATAAAAGTTTCAATCCTTGTTATAATGGAAGTGGGGTAAGAAGAATGACAATATATTTGTTTTTGCCGCTGATGGTCAGTTTCAATCCTTGTTATAATGGAAGTGGGGTAAGAAGGACAGCGATTGTCATTAGTATATTAACCGCAAATTGTTTCAATCCTTGTTATAATGGAAGTGGGGTAAGAAGAATTCTTTTTTCAATTACAAAACTATGACTAAGGAAGTTTCAATCCTTGTTATAATGGAAGTGGGGTAAGAAGTTGACCTCAAAATCGGTGCAAAGGTCAAAACGTTTGGGTTTCAATCCTTGTTATAATGGAAGTGGGGTAAGAAGTCGAACCAATAGCAAGTGAAATGCCTATTTGGTCACAGTTTCAATCCTTGTTATAATGGAAGTGGGGTAAGAAGTAGATGAAAAGGCAGGGGACGCTGATTTATCTCCTTTGTTTCAATCCTTGTTATAATGGAAGTGGGGTAAGAAGTGACTATCGTATCGAATATTTTGCTCTCCTTATTGAGTTTCAATCCTTGTTATAATGGAAGTGGGGTAAGAAGTTGCGAAGATAGGAAAGAAGCCATTGCCATTCTCTGTTTCAATCCTTGTTATAATGGAAGTGGGGTAAGAAGTTTTCGATAATTGGTCAAGTATGAATTTTCTTGATAGTTTCAATCCTTGTTATAATGGAAGTGGGGTAAGAAGAGTTGACAGCGTATGTTTTTATGATGCCCGACTCAAGTTTCAATCCTTGTTATAATGGAAGTGGGGTAAGAAGAACTATCGCCGAGTCTGACAAACTTTCAATGTAATGTTTCAATCCTTGTTATAATGGAAGTGGGGTAAGAAGAATTATTTTTGACCATACCAAATATAGCGATAAACGTTTCAATCCTTGTTATAATGGAAGTGGGGTAAGAAGTTCCATTCGGGATAATTATTATAGGTGTTCAATCTGCGTTTCAATCCTTGTTATAATGGAAGTGGGGTAAGAAGCAGGATTCAAGGAAGTATTCAGGGCGATAAGAATGTCGTTTCAATCCTTGTTATAATGGAAGTGGGGTAAGAAGTCTGCAGGCGGCGTTTCTCCAAGTCCTTACCACGCAGTTTCAATCCTTGTTATAATGGAAGTGGGGTAAGAAGCGCAATAAGTGCGCTTCGACAATGTAACCCATGTGGGTTTCAATCCTTGTTATAATGGAAGTGGGGTAAGAAGTGTGAATTTCGATAAGCTAAAACATGAATTGGCTTGTGTTTCAATCCTTGTTATAATGGAAGTGGGGTAAGAAGTTAGAACCACCTTTTGCGTGTGAATCTTCGCCCCAATGTTTCAATCCTTGTTATAATGGAAGTGGGGTAAGAAGCCGTAATATGCGCCAAGATAATACAAATCAATTAGTTACGCAACATTTTGAAATATTAAAATCAAAAAAACAATACGTCAAAGAACATGAAATAGGGCATTTTAGCTAATTTTTCGGAAACATAACGCTCTGTAAATCAGTACATAACAAGTACTTTTGCAGACTTCAAAAATAATTTTGTACCCGGAACACTGTACACGTAGAGAAAATTCATGAATTTTCTCTACGTGTACGGCACGTTAATCCACAACTCAATACTCAATACTCGCAAACTCACTTCGTACAAATATTCCGATACGTGCAATTGAGGCAACGCTTCTTAGATTTTGTAGCTTTTGGGTAAAAATTCTGTTCCATGATTGCTCGGATTTCATCTACTCGTTGTTTTACCAAATCAATATGCTTCGGTTCTATCGGCACTTCAACCAACTTATTTTGAGAACGAATATACACCAAAAAACCCTTATTGACCCGACATCCAAAATTATCCTCAATCAACCACGCATAACAATACAACTGCGTCCTGTACGTCTCATACACCTTATCCTCATACTTCGCAAACTTATAATCCAGCGGCGCCATCGTGCCATCCTCCAGCACCAGCACCTCATCCACCTCACCGCGTAGCACATCATTCGTCAGATACTGATTGATATGCTTTGCCACCACGCCCTCTTTGCGCCGTAAATAATCAATATTCTGCCGCGCCTTCGCTGCATGCACCTCACGTCCTTTCTGAACCTTAAAAAATTTCTCTTGATATTCGGGAATCCGCAATACATACTCAAAATACGTAAAACGCGGACAATACAAATACTCCAAAATATGAGAAGGCGTAATTGAAAACATTTATTTAATGACTAATGGTTAACGATTAATGATTAATGTGGGCAATGCGGGCAGACTCCCCTTTAGGGGCTGGGGGCGAGAAGGGCGTCAAAGAAACAACGCCGTCACCTCGTCCGTCACCATCTTTTTGTCGAAGGCCTGACCCATCAAAATACTCCGTTTGAGTTCGTCCTTACTCATCGGAAAGATATACACTTTGTCTTTTTCCTCATTGATTTCCTCCTCAATTTGTAGGTGCAAAACATCCTTTCTATCCCTATCCAACGTACCCAAAAACACCGAATACTGTACCCGATACAAACCCGCTTGTTTGCAGAATTTTGCTATCCGCGTCCGCGCCCTATCATTCTCAATGTCGTACATCACCCAAGTTATCATAATGTGTAATTGTGTTTATGTGTTATCGTATTTATGTGCTTATGTGTTATTGTGTTTATGTGTTACCGTGTTGAAATGTTACCGTGTTGAAATGTTATCGTGTTGATGTGTTATTATGTTGATGTATTTTAGTAATACAAATGTACAAAAAAACAATAACACTTCAACACATCAACACAATAACACGCTAACACATCAAAACTCCACTACTTCAAACGCATACTCCGTTTTCCCAATCAAATGATTCGCAAAACTATGTGCTTCTAGGTGAATAATATTGCCTCGCGTCTGATTCCTACCTTTATAGCGTACTCGTTGTTCGTCCAAATAACTATTCAGCGCAGTGATTAACAACTCCTTGCCCTCCTTATTCAATTTCATGCCATTGGCAATGTCGTCCGTATGTATTTTTTTTACCTTTTTGCTTGAAAAAAGCGTGAACACCACCTTATCAATAAACACCCGATACGGTTCAATAAAATCGTACACCATACTCTTATAATTATAATCATCTCGATGTAAAAAACCCAAATACGGGTCAAGACCAGCCAAAATCAATGCCTTTTCGACCCGACTATACAACACGCCATAACCATAATTTAAAAAAGCATTAAACGCATCTTTCGCCGGACGAAACGACCTGCCATTAAACTGATACCCCTTCGGAAACACAAAACTAATCGTCTCAAAATACAACCTCCCCGCCGTACCCTCCACACCACGAACATGCTCTGCCACCTGCTCTATTCGATTGGCTTCCAATTTACTAATGCTATCGTGCAACTTCGTCATCAACACAATCTTCTTCTCCAAAAACATTGCCTGTTGCGCCCTGTGCTTCTTCAAATCCTTCACAAACCGCAACTGATTATGCACCTTTCTGCCCAGCCATTGCCGCACAAATACCACCGCCGCAGCATCCATACTCGCCTCCAACTGCCGCTTCCGAATCAGCGTTGTACTCCCCAACTTCGTATGCCACACCCTACCCAGCGGCATCCCGTTCCAGTTGAGATACACAACATCAATATTGTGCATAATCGCCAACTTCACCGCATCCGATGAAATCGCGATACCCTCGCCCACCCACACACTCTGCACCTTATGTGCTGCAATATGGTGCTTCGTCACCGCACCGTCCTTCTTCACTTTTATCTCAAACATCTTATCTTTGATGTGCAAGTATGTTCCGTAACTATTCAGATGTATTTGCATGATTTTAACGTAGCACGACGCTTCCAGCTCGCGTCCGTAGAACGACGCTTCCAGCTCGTTCAATGTTAGTTCGATAAACGAGGCGCGGACTGGAAACCGCGCTACGAGTCAGCACTTCACAACCGTCCCGTAACCCCTCGACACCGACTTGCCCAAACCAATAAAATCCGGCAACAAAACATTCGTCACAAACTTCCCTTTAAACGCCGTCATCTGTTGATTTTTGAACGCCGTCGCAACGGGTTGTGTATGTATATGTAGCATGATTTGTTGGGCTTCGTGATAGCCGATGCCTTTAAAAAAACTAATGATATTACCAACCAAAATGCGTTGCAATTTATCTTGTCGTCCGCGCTCGTCCATGTCCAGCCATTTCTTATAATTCTCCGGATTCAGTGCCAGCCACGGGGTCGCAAATTGGTACTCATGCAAGGCATCGCGCACCCCGACTTCCACCTCGCCACTCTGCAAATGCTTATGATGCAAGGCATACACTTTGCCCTCAATATCCAACTCCTTAATCCGCAAAAATCGCTGCACCAACATGTCCGCCCCATCCGCAATGCCGACCACCACAGGGTTGCCCGACACGACTTTAAATTGAATGCGCGGATACCGATAAATCGCCTTACCGCCCTTTTCGTGGTTGTGAAACAAATCAGATTCATCGCCAAACTGACGCGCAAAATACCCGCGCAGCTTGTGTCCGTCGCGCTGATGTAGGCGGATTTCTGGGAAGTTGAGGGTGGTGTGTTGCATGGTCATTTAGTATGTTCTTGTATGTTCTTTAATTCCTTTATAGCCGGTGTTTTCTCTGAAATTATCTGCGTTGTAAGGATAGCATTTTGAAGGATTGTTTAATTTGGAGACATAAAAATGTAATTCGGGTTCGCTGTCAAACTCAATATGTTCGGCATCCCGTGGAACAGGAACGTTGACTACATAATCATAAAAATCAGCTTTTATCAATGCGAATTTTTCTCTTTTTCCAAAAACAGATAAATCTTGATTTCTGTAAATGCTACAATACTGTTCCCACAATTTTTTTGCGGTAGAATTTAATTGAGCATAAACAGATTCAGTTTTTCTGTATGGTATAAATTCAAATTTCCCTAAATCTCCAAATTTCAATTGTCTTAATGCCTTCAATTCATCCGAAACCCTACCGTCAGATTGTTTTTTTACTTCTTCAAAATAGGCTTGAATTAATTTCAAATAATTTGACTCCTCTATCGTATCAATATTTTCTAATATATGCATGGTTTTTACCATCAAACTATTTCCGTAAAGCATACTCGTTGGTTTTTCTAACTCCTCAATTCGATACAAAAACACCTCGCTTGCTTCGGGTCTTTCATAATAACGATTCGCCCTGCCTGCCGCCTGAATGATAGAATCTAAAGGCGCAACAGCACGAAAAACAGTATGAACAGAAATATCAACTCCCGCTTCAATTAATTGAGTAGAAATAATGATATTTGGTAAATCATTAATAGGCGTTTTAATTCGCTTGATAATCGCCTTACGCTCGTAAGGTGTGAGCGAAGTTGTAAGAAAATATAGATTGGCTATTTCTTTTGGAATTTCCTTTTTGACCGCGTCAAAACAATCTAAAGTTACCTGTTTGGTATTAAGAATTGTAAGAATATCTTTTTTAGGATTTTTTTTGTGATAACTTATAAGCGTATTACAAAACTCTTCAAGTGAGGTAATTGATTTTGTCTTATTGATAAGTTTGGTTCGATTAAAAAACTTGAAATATTGCTGGTAATTTGGGATGATTTCTTGAATCTCTTTATCAGGTTCAAAAATCAAAGGTTGGGTAGCCGACATCAAAATAAAGTAACAATTGAATCGCTCGCCCAAGACTTGAAAAGCTGCACGTATTAACTCCCATAATTCATATTTTATCTGTTGGATTTCATCCAAAATAATAATAGAATTAGAGAGATTTGGAAACTTCAACAATTTTCCTTTATGGTTCGTAAATATACCTTCAATCAGCTGTACAAATGTAGTGACAACGATTTCAGACTGCCACGTTTCAATCAAAAACTTGCTTGTTTCAGTGTCTTTTTCCTGTACAGTATCATCTGCTGTTTTATATTTTGGCTCTGCCAAATGATGATGTTTTAATAAAATATCTGACGTGGGCGAATCAAATATTTCATTAAAAACACCATAGTTTTGGTCAATAATCGACGTGAAAGGAATGGTAATTACAATTCTTGGATTCTGTTTGGCAAGTAGCTTTTTCATTTCCATAGCTATGCCCAATGAAGTAATTGTTTTCCCAAGTCCTGTCGGTAATGAAATTGAATACAGGTGTTTTTCAGGCTCAAAAGTATTACGTATATTTTCTAAACCTTCAAAATAAGCCTGATTCTTCAGTTGATTAATTTCTTCTTCTGATGGTTTATTCCAACCATTTTTTTCTCTAAATTCACTAATGGCATCGTAATTAAAATCGGCACTTTTTAGGTTTTTATTGCCGCCCAATTTTACATCTGATTTATCCGAAAATAATAAGGCGGAAAAAAAGAGTTGGTGAACATAAAAATACTCAACTTTTCTAATGTCAGGTATTTCTTCAAAACCTTCTGGGAAGCCATCATTTGCAAAATCTCCAAACTCTATAAACACGTCACCCAATCCGTGCATGTAAGTTTTAAATTCATTCCAATCATAACTCATGTTAATTTCAGCCAATAATTCATTTAGAATTTCTTGCACTTCTGCATCGTAGAAATTATTGGACAATATTTCAAGGTCTCGTTCTTTTTCACAAATACTTTCTAATTCAAAATCAAAGTTATTCATGTGACCATGATGCCTTTTTACCGAAGTGAACATGAAGAAGGGGAGGAGTTCCTTTTCAAGTTCACTTACATTCGCATTTGCCAAATATTTTATAGCAATTTGTTTGGCAAGAAAAGCCGAAATCAGCGCGTGATGTTTTGGACGAGTAATGATTTTGCCGTCCGACTTAATGTACTCTTGGAAATTTTCGGTTGCTTTTCCAATGTCGTGTACTGCGCCTTGAATAAAGCCCAAATCTTCCAATACCTTAGCGTCAATACTGATAGCGTATTCCTTACTGCGAATAGTCGCGCTACAAAATTGAGCAACTTCGCGTAGATGCTTGATTAAAGGTTTTCCGGGATGCGAAATAATTGTGGTCATAATAGGAGAATGTTTCCGTAGGAAGTTTTATAATAATTATTCGTTTTTACCTGAATAATTTTGCCGTGTCTTTCCAATAAGATTTCGGCATAATTCGTTACGATTCTATCGCGTTGCATTGCCATTGGCATCGTATCTGTGGTGTAGAAAAAAGACTCTCCATTGGTATTTTCTGCAAATTTGATTGGGTTTTCATCGGTAATCGTGGAAAGGTTTACAATAGATTGAATGTCGCTATATTCCTCTTTAGCGGTTTCTAATTGCGCTTCTTCTTCACCTACCCAATCAACGCTTGTCGTAAATTGAGCCAATCCGAGATAAGGCGTAAAATGATGCCTCACGTTTTTGATACGCTCGGCAAGTTCATTAAAAATACCTTCGTCTTTATGACTAAAATAAATTCTGAATTTCGGATGTTTGAGCAATTCAAATTCTATCTGCGTCCTATTTTCTATATTGAAAAATGAGGACGCAGATTTGCCGGTATCTAAAAGATTAAAACCAATATTTACTTTTTTTATTGGTGCAAGTATTTGAATAGCAATATCAGCATTTTCCCTGTCAAATAATTCGTTGACAGGGGTGACACCTTCGGGAAAAACATTATGCGTAATTTCCCGTTCTACGCCAAGTATAGCTCCGAGAATACCCGCGAGAGCCGTGCGCGTAGGCACTGCATACGTAAGCGGTGAAGATGTCGTATTAAACTTTCTAAAATGCCCATACTCACCCGATATGTCGAATATGAGTAGTTTAAGCGATTTCATTTAATGTTGTTTTTAAGTCAATACTTTTACCTTGATAAACGGCTTTCAGGCGGTCATCAAGTTGTACGTCAATAGATTCAATTTTTGATTTATTGGTTTTCAAAGCATCAATAAGTTCAGTGACATCCAATTTAAAATCTTTGGTACTTCTTATCTTAATTTCGTTTTCACAGTCCAAAGCCAAGCGTTGACGAAGGTTGCCAATGTAAAAAGCTTCTTTATAATTGATGCTCAATAAAAGTAATGGGCTTTGACCAAATTTTGAACGAGAAATAAGATTTTTTGTACCTTCCCAAACCCCTTCTACCAATAATTTTTTGTCATCTTCCGTCATCTTTGAATAAGCGGCTGCCTTTTCATTAACGATGCCATTAAAGCCGATAATGGCGTAAGGAAGTTTGTACTCAGTACGGAAAGTAGCTTGTCCTTTTCCTTTACCCGATGCAAAAGCTCCGGTTCCTTGTTCTTCTACAATGGATGTTTGATTCAATGATTTACCCATTTGAAACTGTACGGGACCTGTATAAGTGATGGAATCTTTATCTAATGGGATAACACCACCAAAAACTCGAATATCAATACATTTATCTAAAATGGTATTCGTATGTTCTTCCTTTGGAACATTTTTGTCCTTCCTGAAATCTTCAGCTCGTGTTTTACCGTCTGCGATATATTCATTTCCTTTATCAGAATACTTAGTCTCGCGGACAAAAATATCTTTTCCATTGGTACCATTATGACCTTTATACTCAAACCAATAGTCACGTATGGTGCGCTTTAAGCGTACATCAGATACGATAGCGCGACTATCTTCCGAGTCAAAGCGCGGACGGTTTTCATTGAGTGGGTCGCCGTTTGGATTGGCATTTTCGATTTCGTAAAGAAATAATAATTCGGTTCTGTTTTTAATCGTTGACATTTTGATTCTCTTTTTTAGTTTTGAAATTATTACCAAATTCAAGTCCTGCTACAAAGTAGAAGGATAGCTCGTTATTCGATATTTGATTGAGTTTATGACTATTTAAAATGAAGTGTTCGTTGACAAAATGCTTTAAGTTTTGATAAGCATAAACACCTACATAGCGACTAATTTTATCAAGTGCTTCCCGGTATATGTTTTTCAAAATCTCAGGATTAAGGTCGTAGCCCTTCAATTTTTTATCAAAAGGAGTGTTACCGCCAAGGTTAGCACTTTGTAAGTTGAATACTTGCCTTACAAGCACACCGACAGAAAAAATACCAACCTTATAGCCATTTTCTAAGTCAAAGAAGTCTTTATTTTCTTCGACAAATGCTTTGAATTTTTCAATATCAAAAGAGGATTTATTTTCCTTCCCTTGAATTGCTTGTTCGTCTTTTATTTCCATACTTATTGAAGTTTTATTTTTAGTAATAATGTTTAATTCTTTCAAATAATCTATCATCAACATTGCCAATTTTATCAAACTGGTATGCCATTTAATTTCTTTATTTAAATAAAGTGTATAGTAACTGTTCTGATATTTTTTGATACCGTCAAATCCTTTTTCAATGTAGGATTTCCGAACTTTGCTCATTATTTTATCAAAAATAACTTCTTCAGAAAGTGGTAAACCAAGAAAGACCGTTTGAATAATCTCGTAAAATTCGTCTCCAAAAAACACACGCAGGACAGCAAAATTGAAGCGTAAATCATACAATTGCTTGTTGCTAGTCATTGCATCTTTATACAATGAATTTCCACTGATTGCCTTTGGTGCATCTACAAATAATTTACGAAACCGAGAGGGGAGTATCTCCTCTAAAGAAAGCTTGATTTTAATGGCTTTAGTTGTTGGATTTTCTTCGTAAAACAATAGATTGAGTGCGAATTGGTTATGGTCTCCCGATTCAAGTGCTATTTTTCGCATTAGAAAATCCTCCTTACTTCCTATTGTTTTCTGCCCCGATTCTTGATATTTTATATCATCTAATACTCTTAAAGCTTTCCCCAATAATTTAGGGTTTGACCCAACCGTGAGTTTAGGTATAATGTAGTAGCTTTTGCCATAGAAGTATTTACTAAGGTTTTGCACAACATATTTCTGCCCCAACTCAAAATCCAAAGCACAATCCGAGCAAATTGGGTAGTTTTTCCAGTTATTGACTTGCTTAAAAAAACCACTTACGAAACCCGTTTTGTCCACCGATGAATATTTAAAAGGAGAAGCGAAGCCATGTAATGTAGATTTATTTTCAAGACAGATTGAACAGATGTTATCATGCCCTTCGGATGTTACTTTATACTTGGTTGATTTGCCTTCTGTACCGACTTGATACAGGCGTTTTTGAATCGCCACGAAATCACCAAGAAATTCTTTGTCAGGCAAACCGACAAATCGAATACTAAAGCCCGAACTCATCTGTTTTTTCTTGTCTAATGTCTCATACAATTCTTGCAGTTTAGCTTTGACTACCTCGCCATTTTCATCAAGATATTGCTTTAAGGCTTGTAATATTTGTTGGTCTTCTATCTCCTCAAAGACCTTTGAATAGGCGATGGCATCATTTACTTGTTTGGGATAGAACTTTTTAAATTTCTTTTCAATGTCTCCAAATTTTGTGGTAAATGTAATGTCGCCGCCATTTGGAGAACCTTTGCGATAGGCATACTTTGGATAGTTTTTTTGACTTACAGCGTCTATATCTACTTTGTCAAATTCACATGTATAATTGTCTCCAAACTTGGATAGTCGAAATATAGCGACTATCATATCGTAGTTTCTACCCGGAAATAAATCTTGGATAAAATTCTGATATGGCTCGGCTTTTTTATCGCCTTTTAGCTTTCCTATTTCTATTACTGCTTTGTCTTGCATTGTTTAATATTTTATGGTGTCTTAATTTTCAGTTTTTCAAAAAATCCCTCAAACCTACCTAACCGCCCGCACCTACACAAGTACGAAAATCGGCGATTTCCTCTCCATTTTTGTAAATAGTATTAAAAAGTATAATTTATTTAAGTTTGTAAATGTGTGTATTAATGCAAGAAAAGTAAAGTATTTTTTCCGCTCCATTTTGCGTTATTTTTGGAGTAAAATAATTTCAATTTAGTGTATATTGTTTATTGGATTCCCCTATATCGGGCAACGAAGAGTTTTCAAGCGACATATTCCATTCGTCGGGTTTCTTTAAAATGTAGCCGTCTTTCTTGGTGATTTCATCGGGGAGTTGATGGTCTTTCAGCTTTTTACGTCCGATTCTGAAGGTTTCTTTTACTGCGCGTTTTAGGGCATCGCTCCTCACATTGGGCGGAAAAACGACGACGACCCGTTTATTCCAATTCTTACATACTCGCTCAATAGATGGCAGGAAATCGCTATCGCCCGAAATCACCATAGCCATATCGTACAGATGCACATCTTCCACGATATTGAGTGCCATCTTGATGTCCGTCATTTTTTCTTTATAGGTTACCCATGTACATTTGCATTCCCGACAAGTCGTTTTCCCTTTGGCGTTATATCCTTCGGAGATAAACACCCCCGTTTCAACAAGTGCTTCAAGGTAAGTATTTTGCCGTCGTTCCTTGAGTGGTTCATCTTTTATTCTCGACGTAAAAAACTTGACCCCAACGAGTTCCTGATGCGCTTTCATAAACGACTCGCACATCGCATACAAATCCAACCACTTGATGTCTTTCCAACGTCTTGTCATTCCACGATACAGATTAGGACCATCCACATAAACAATTACTTTTTCTTTTTTGACCATGATACTTTGATTTTAGATGTTTTATAGTTATATTTGCAGTACATCTCCTAAGTTAGTAGCTTAGGACCGACGCATCACCTACAAGTGATGCGTTTCTTATTTAATGCCTGTCGCAAAGCCACACTGCACTAAATCGTTTTGATACTGCAAAGGTCAAACATCTGATTCCGCTATATGGGGAACGACAATTTTTTTAAAACTTTGACACCTTTTTGTAGAATATTCTTTAAGTCACATTTTTTTGCATATCTTACTTGTCTGAATCATTTTTTTCAATTTCGATACTAAATCCTTCTTTTGAGAGATTCACCAAAAGTTTCCTTAAAGGAGAAATTGTACAAATTAAAATAATAACGATTACGCTTATTATTAAAACTATAAATATATTAGAATAAAAACATGATACTGCAAATAGGCATATAAATAATACAAGTGAAATACACAGAACGTTAAATTTTTTTTTCTCATTCATAAACTATATTAAGAAGCATTACAGTTAAAATTTAATGCAAAGATAGGAGTAAATTTTGTATTTCACAAGAGAAATCATATCTTTGCATTGCAAATAGAGGCATAGTACACTTGCTTTACTTTTCAATATAACAAGAATTGAAATACTGTAATGCTTCTTAATCAAGAGATTATCTCTCTTATTTCCATTATAACAAGGTATTGAATAAAGAAGCTAATTTTTTCAAAATAACCTCTAAAAAAACTTTTCTATAAATGCAGATTACCAATTATTTATTATTTAGTGAGTGTTGGTGAATTGATGTTCATGTCTAATGAATGGTTAAAATTCTTCAATTTCTCTTTCAAATAATCCTTAAATTCTTGGGGCGCGACAATTTCAATTTCATCAATAAATCCGAGTGTAAATCGTCCAATGCCTTTAAAATGAAGGACTTGCCCCTCAAAAAAAACATCATCTCCACGCTTGCGGATAAATGCCCGACTGAGCGGAAATTCTTCAATCATTAGGTGGTGGGCATTGCGTCCGAGTTTCAGTTTTATATTGTGCCAGCGTTCTCCGGTCAATCCGAAGATATCCATAGGTGTCGCCATACGTCCGGACATGACAGGCGTGTTGAGTACATCCACGTCCGTAATGCGTTCGAGCTTAAATTGTCGTTGGTCGTCCTTATCTAAATCCCATGCGATAAGGTAAGGGAAGAGGAAGAAAATAATCTACCCCAAATGAAGAAGTTATTTTTTTTATATGTTTGGCTAAATTTGACGCGCATAGCCGAGCTACGTAAGGAAGATTTAGTGAAACATATAAGAAAAAGAACAATTCAGACGGGTAGATTATTTTTTTCCTCTTCCCTAACGTAGCGACAGCGGAGTGGAGAGAGTGCCGGATAGCCCGACCCCCGACTGATAAGGAGGGGGATACGCCCAAATTTTCATTCGCTTCACTGGATTTGTCAAAGAATCAAATGTTTTACAAATGTAGGACTTGGACAACGGAAAAAAAATATAACTACTTTTTTTTACTATATGATTTTTCATAAATCTTACATTCTAATTTAGAAAAATATTTTACTCATTCAATATTTTCCCACAATTTGGAATGAAAAACTTACTACTTAGGAAAGAGGAAGAAAATAATCTACCCCAGCGAAATTTCAAGTTATATCGCCCTTTCAGGGCTGGCGAAGTAGATTTATTCCGAGCAATGGGCTGACACCCATTGTTATAATATGTCGTCCCGTTGGGACTTGTGACAAAATTATATTTTGATGAAAATGATTTCTCATTCAGAACCAATCACCCCTGCTTTGGAGGGGCTGGGGGGAGGATTCTCGGCTGCTTTTCCTCCCCCCAACCCCCTCCAAAGGGGGAGATAGTCCGCATTCTAATTTTACACTTAAAATTGAATGATATATTTGCTTGACAATTAATCAAATACAAATTATAAAAAGTCGTTGTTCAGTAGAATAATCTACCCGTCTGAATTGTTCTTTTTCTTATATGTTTCACTTAGTGAAAGAAAATAAATAACTTCTTCATTTGGGGTAGATTATTTTCTTCCTCTTCCTTTATTTGTTAATACCGAACCAATTTCTCTACAAAAAGCTGCTCACCATCAAGATCAGAGAAGCGAAGGAAATAAATTCCGGATGGAAGAAAACCTACGTCTATCGTTGTTTCATTATCCTCAAAGCTAATAAACCCTTCATCGCCTATACGTCCATGCGTATCCACGATTTGCAGACGTGCTACGCCTGTATATGCGTAATGCACAGACACATTGCCGCGTGTAGGATTCGGGAAAATTTTGGTCTGTTCGTACAGGTCTTTTCCGGTACAATCTTGGTCGATACCATCATCGGCAACTTCGGGGGCGGTAGGGTAGGAGTCGCTGCGTGTATCGTCACAATCCGTATTATCTGTAACATAACCCGTCGGCGGCTCGAAAATGCAGGTATCGACGGTGATATTGATGTCACCATAATTGTCTCCGTCGGCATCAATGTAGTAGCGATTCTTTGGGAGTCCGTCGTCAAACAAACCATTGCAATCATTGTCAATGGCATCACAAATTTCGGGACTGCCGGGATTGATAGCTGCGTCTTCATCATTACAATCGAGTGCAATAGAGACGTAATTTGGCGGGGCGGTCGTACAAGTGTCAATGCTAATCAATTCATCTCCGAAACCATCACCGTCATTATCAAAATAATAAATAAAACGGGGCAAACCGTCATTGACTTTGCCATTACAGTTATTGTCAATGGCATCACAAACTTCCGGTGAATCGGGGTGAATATCTGCGTCTGTATCATCACAATCGAAATCATTGGCAACATAACCCGTTGGCGGTACTATTAGGCAGGTGTCCAAAGAAACGCCTCCACCTCCGGCAGCGCTACCAAAACCATCGCCATCTATATCTAAGAAATACGTCGTTACGCTCAAGCCTTCATCAACTAAGCCATCGCAGTTATCATCTATGCCATTACATATTTCGGTGGCGTCAGGATTGACATTAAATTTGGTATCATTGCAGTCCATACCATTGACAACGCAGCCCGTTGGCGGTATAGTGATGCAGGTATCTACCGACATACTGATGTCGCCAAAGCCATCGCCGTCATTATCAAAGTAATAAGTATTTTTTGGAATACCGTCATCTGCCAAGCCATTGCAGTCATTGTCCAAGGCGTCACAAATTTCGGGTGCGCCCGGATAGACCGCCGCATTGGTATCATCACAATCTTCGTATTCGTAATAGCCGTCGCCATCTTGGTCGCGATAAAAATAGGATTCGGCAAGCAAAAAGGCATCCGTACCAATTTCAATACCCATTAAGCGACCGGGTATATCATCTGCCGGAGGGTGTATGCCGCCCCAAATACGCGACAAACTACACTGGTCGGAGGCATCGCGGTAAGTAGCCCATTGAAGCGTAAAACTCTGACTCGGACCTTCTTCAAAAACCAAAAAGTCATTCATTTCTACCGGAAATTCGCCCATACCGCCAGGGAAATACTCATCACCAGTCAGCATTGTTAGCACTTCGGCAGCCGCACGCGAGTAGGTTGAGTGACCCGAAACATAACCCGCAAAAGGCGGCGTGACGAAAGATGGACGTTGGTAGGGCCACCATTCTTCGGCTAATATCCAATCAACGCCCGCCGTATTGGTTGCAGTGCTATTGATATAATCCGGTCCGCGCCATGCACGAACTTTTATTTTGCCGAGGTTGGTATTATTCATTCCTGCCAGTGGGTCGCCAGCCGTCACACGCTCTACAAAACCTGTTGAAAGCTGCATTCCTGCCGGATGAAAACCCGGAAAAAGCGGAAAACTACTCTGTCCATTATCCGCCATAAATCGAATGGCACTCATCGGACGAATATAATCGTACCAACCCTTTGCACCCCAAGCCGCAATCGCGCAATCGTGCATTGCGCCACCCAGCATAAAATAACTCTTGACATCCCATTCCAAATCACTCTCTACCTCTACGATTCCCCTAAATTTTTTCTCTAAAAGAGGATTATCACTTACATAATTTAAAATTGTATACCAATGCCCCGGCGGAGTTTCCGAATCCGGTCCATCTGCCCAAAACTCTGCCAATACGCGCGTATAATCGCCACGCGGCACAAACTGTGGCATGTAAGGTGCGCCTGTGGCAGGATTGATGGTGCGTCCGATACTTGGGTCGCCGCCGTTTACTTCGTCATAAAAGTTGCGCAAGCCCGGTATCGTTGTCGGATAATCTTGCACATTGCCGATAGAGGCGGGCGAAATATCCCAAATCACGCCATCCGAAGGGTCGAGGTGTGACGACCATTTAGAAACAAGCGCGAACCCCCACTGATATTCTTCCGAAATCGGCGTCACCTGATTTGTGTCAAGGTAAGGCGGATCGCCCGGGTCATGATAAACCAGATAATCGTTGCCATTGCTTTGGTGTACGGTGAGGTCGTCTTCGGTCATGGCAAAAGGCGTAACATTTCCCCATTCAGGACCCAAAAACGGAGGCGTATTAAAGGGTATTTCATTCCCGGATTGGTCAATAAAAACATCCAACGTCAGCGGTTGCCAATGATTTGGGTCGATGATGGTAGAGTTACCCGGATTATCCGTTATCATTGGCGGATTGACGGGCTGATAGTAGGTATTATTATAAGAACCTTGTTCGTTTGAGCTGTCTTGTAAGCCGTAATCAATGAGGCATTGAGCAACATAATTGCCCAACGCAGCAGCTTCGCCCGTTGTATAATTGGTAGAGGTAAATGCAGGCGTATAGCCCAATTCTATCAATTTATTATTGGCTTCCGCGATAATAGAAAATACACCGGGTGCATTCTGAAAACGATGTCTAATCAAACGATACATTGCATAACTTATCGCTTCATCTCGTGCGGCTTCTATGTCGGAAGGTGTCGGTATACCATCGAATGAACAGGTAAAATCACCCACCGTTTTGCCTAAAAAATAGGTTTCGGCATTGTCGTCATAGACCGCCCATATATCGTACATCGCTGCGGAACTATGCCACAAATTGCGAGCATGAACCGTCGGACGGGCAAAGTCATTTCTGATGGCATTGAGTAAGACCTCGTTCCATTCGCGTGCTACCGAATGGACTTGGGCAAAGGCGGTGTTGATGTTGGCGAATAGCAAAACGCCAAAAGCTAAGTATTGTAGAATTTTTTTCATGTATTTGTCGTCGTGGCGATAAAAAATACAAAGATAAGGTTTTTCGTGCTGACGTGTAGGCGTGCTGGCGTACTGATGTGCTTATGTACTGGTGTGTGAGTGTTTTTATGTGTTATGTTTTTTTTTAAAATATTGACAATTAAATCTTTATAAGTTAAAATATATTTTACTTCGTGTGTGAGGGGATACAATATTTGATATTTTTTTTACAATAAAAAAAGTTTCGATTTGTAAAAAGAGGTCAAACTGTTACTTTTTGTTCCTAATAAATACCTGTAACTTGTATGTATTCACTATTCCGGTTCTTTGACAAATCCGGTGAAATGAATAATAATTTGGGCGTATCCCCCTCCTTATCAGTCGGGGGTCGGGCTATCCGGCACTCTCTCCACTCTCGCTATCGCTCCGTTACGTTCAAACAACACCTACTATCCCTTACGCGAAAAACGAGCAACCACTGAATTTGTCAAAGAACCACTATTCCTAAAAAATATCACCACAACGAAATCACCCAATTTTACTCAATATTACCCATTGAAATGTTGGAAATTTGCAGTGGGCGTCAGCGCAGATGCTACGCTTATTTTTTTAATCAAAATCAAAATACAATGAAAAATTTACAGGTTTTTATATCGACACTTATTGCTATGTTTTTGTGCTGCATACTGTCGGCACAGTGTCCTGAAGGAGAAATTAACCTCACCAGTCAACAACAAATAGATGATTTCTCTATCAACTACCCCAATTGCACAGAGGTTGAAAATATAACGATTAGAGGATACGGAAGTATCAATAATCTGAATGGATTGAGCCAAATTACGGTAGTAGATGGCAACATGATTATTGAATTTAATTATGAATTAACTAACCTCAATGGCTTGTCAAATGTGCAAACAGTCAGTGGGGATTTAGATATTGGTGGATTAGACCGTTATTGTCATTCACAAAATGAAATATGCGAAACAGTATATAGAGGTAATCGGGAACTGACCGATCTTGCAGGTTTGGAGTCGCTTACCTCTATTGGCGGTACACTTTTTATCATAGGCAATGAGAACCTTAGTAGCCTCACAGGGTTGGATAATCTCGAAACTATCGGTGGACTGAATGTTCATGCCAATGATGCCTTAACTAATTTTACAGGACTTGACAGGTTGAAAACAATTTCAGGTGATTTTGAATTATTCGATATATATGGGGATGCCGAAGATGTATTACCCAATCCATCGAATTATTATGATAATGAAACCGTAAGTAGGGCTTTGGGGAGCAATACTTTGATAAGTTTTGCGGGCTTAGATAGCTTGACTACAATAGAAGGGAGCTTGAGAATCGTAGATAATAACGCCTTGACTAATCTTTCAGGCTTAGAAACGCTCACTTCGGTAGGCGGAAACTTGGTCATCGGGCAAATAGATTTCAATTCGTATGATTTTCCTGGCGGAGATCAATTTTATCACGAACTATCCGGCAATGATGCGCTTATCAATTTATTGGGACTTGAAAATCTCGCCTTTGTCGGAGGCAAATTACAAATTATCGGAAATCCTAACATAGTGAATTGTGTAGGATTACAAAATTTACAAACCATAGGAGAACTTCAAGTGTGTGAAAATTCTGTACTTACGGACTTGAGCGGTTTGGAAGCACTTACTCATATTGAAGGTAATCTGGATTTATACTATGCACGCATAGTGGATATTTTTTGGGGACATGAAGATAGAGGAGATAATGATGCGATGACTAGCCTAACGGGTTTGGAAAACCTAACTGCTGTAAATGGAAAACTAAGGATTGCACGCCACGATATGTTAAGTGACCTAAGTGCCATAGCCAACCTTGACCATACGGGTATTACCGAACTCATGTTGAAACAAAATCCTAATCTGTCAGGATGTGGTCTTCCGGTCATTTGCAATTATCTTGCTTCTGGCGGCACTGCCAATATATCCGACAATAACTCAGGCTGTTATGACATTGCATCAATTCAAGTCACTTGCAACTGTCCCTCGAATGATGTTATGTTACTCACGCAGGAAGAGGTTGATAGTTTTGCTGCACAATATCCAAACTGCACCGAACTCGAAAACCTAAGCATCAACGGAAGCGACATCACCGATTTGAACGGACTGAGCCAAATCACAAGCATACTTGGCAATCTGACTATTACGGAAACTAGCGTAGAGAATTTTTCAGGCTTAGAAAATTTAACTACTGTACACGGCAATTTGACGATTGGCGAATTTACTCCAAGTATTTGTTGTCCATCAGATTTTTTACTTGGATATGACTACGAAGGCAACCACAACTTGAATAGCTTATCGGGCTTGGAAAACTTAGAAACACTCGGCGGAAATTTGCTGATAGCAGATAATATTCAGTTGACCTCACTTACTCCGCTGTCCAATCTCAATGCTATTGGTGGAAGTCTTTCTTTATACAAAAATCAGTCATTGAATAGCCTCGAAGGGCTGTCAAATCTACAAGCTGTTGGTGGAGATATAGCTATTGGGCGTTTGGAGACCTATTGTGACTATGACTGCCAAATCGAGTATCACGGTCAGGATAATCTCTCAGACCTTTCCGGTCTGGAAGGCATCAGCTCAATCAGCGGCGCACTCTCTATTGTAGGCAATAGCAACCTCTCCAGTCTCACAGGACTGGACAATATTGAGACGCTTGGCGGTTTGATTGTATATGGGAATAATATGCTGACCGATTTTACAGGCATGAGCAACCTCCATACCATAGAAGGAAATTTTATGCTTGCAGGTACTCGTACCTATCCAATATTCGGACAATATCAAGTATATTATGTTGAGGGCAGTGTCGGCAGCAATACCTTAACCGATTTTGACGGATTGGATAATCTGACAACAATCGAGGGTAATATGACGCTGGTAGAACATAATGCGCTGACCGATTTTTCGGGTTTGGAATCATTGACTCATATTGGTGGCAATTTGAGTGTCGGACGTTTAGATCAAGATAGTTATTCTTATGGTAGTCAAACGCTCGAACATGCGGGCAACGAACAATTGACGAGCTTTTCAGGGCTTGAAAATCTCACTTCCATAGGAGGTAGATTACAAATCGTTGCAAATCCTAACTTGCCGAATTGTATGGGTTTAGATAATTTGCAAACCACCGGAGGACTACAAGTATATGAAAATCAATCACTCTCCAACCTATCCGGTTTAGAATCGCTTACTTATATAGAAGGTGACTTAGAGTTTTATTATAGAATTTGGTTGGGCAGCCCTAACTATTATGGTGAAGCAGGAAATAATGACGCAATGACCAGTCTGACGGGCTTAGAAAATCTGACCGCCATTAATGGTGAATTAAATATATTTGGAAATGATGTATTAAATGATTTGACCGCAATAGATAGCCTTGATTACACTTCTATTCAAAACATACTCATTAGAGAGAATCAAAACCTTTCAGCTTGCAACGCATACACTATCTGTAGTTATTTCAATATAGGTGGTGGCGGTAGCGTATCCGGCAATGCTCCGGGCTGTATTGATATTGGCGAGATTCAGGCATCTTGCTTAGGACAGGACTTGCCCTGCCCTACAAGTGATTTTGTTTTTAAAACCCAGCAAGAACTCAATTATTTTGTGGTGCAATATAGTCATTGTACCGAGTTTATGGGAAATGTAACCATAGGACATCCTGACGACGGCGGCAGTACGACATACTCCTCAATAGATGACTTGACACCACTCGGAAATATCACCACTATTCATGGAAATCTGACCATCAACCATAACAATGTCTTATCTGATTTGAACGGTTTGTCGAGCCTACAAACGATTGGCGGAGATTTAATCATCTATGAAAACCCCGAATTAGCCAATTTGAACAGCTTGGATGACTTGCTGATTATCGGCGGAGGGCTGCAACTCGGACGGCGCGATGTACATAAGATATACGGCAGTTTATATTGCGGTTCTACACACAATATGTTTATACATTATGAGGGGAATGACGTTTTGACGGATATTTCAACTTTGAGTAATATTGACAGCTTAGAATATTTAATGATTATCGGAAATCCGGGCTTGACCAACCTCTCCGGTTTAGATAATCTCACGACTATTAATGACGATTTTTTATTTATTAAAAATTACAATATATTTAATTTTTCAGGTTTGGAAAATCTCACGCATATAGGAGGTAATTTGACTGTCGGACGCATTCAACTGGAAACGGTATTCGGGCCTGTTGCACCCGACTTATATAAACATTATCGTGAGGGCAACAATAATCTCACCAGCCTTTCCGGTCTGAATAGCCTTGCTTTCGTTGGTGGAAATTTCACTATCGGCGACAACGACGCGATGGCAAATATCGACGCACTCCAACAACTCCAATCTATAGGCGGTAGTTTTAATTTTTATGAAAACAACCAAATCGCGAACTTATCCGGCTTGTCAGCACTGACGACTATCGGGGGCGACCTTGAATTTGCTTATCGTTATTACTACGAGTTTTATTATAATTTATATGATACCGAAACCGGCAATCACGCCCTGACAGACCTGACCGGACTCGAAAATCTAAATAGCATCAACGGTGAGATTTTTATTACAAAAAATACAGCATTGACCAACCTCAACGCCTTGAATAACCTTGACCATACGAGTATTATCAATCTCACTTTAACATTTAATGATAATTTATCTGTTTGCAACACTACAAGTATTTGCAACTATCTTGAAAGCAACGGGGAGTCAGAAATATTCAATAATGCTGCGGGATGTAGTAGTGTTGAGGGAATTGAAAATACTTGTATCGTTTCCACTTCTACGCCCGACAATTTACCTCAAGTCACCATTTCTCCCAATCCAAGCACAGGCATGTTCCAAGTAAAAGGCATCCCACAAGGCACGTATCAAATCCACGATACACAAGGACGAATTGTTCAAAGCGGTAACATACAAAACAATCTTTCCATCAACATTTCACAGGAAACACAAGGCGTATATTTTATTTCTATTCAAATAGAAAATGAGATTATTACCAAGCGAATTGTTAAAATGTAGCACAGCACTTCTAGTCCGTGTCTCGCGTATACTATGTGCGATCCGAACGCGACACGGACTGGAAGTACCGTGCTACACCGCCCCCCGTTTCCCAATTTCAATGGCTTGCACCTCCAAAATTTGACCTTCGTGAACGGAAAATCGAAGTAGCGTTTTGACATGATGAAAACCATGCACACCGCAAGCCCCCGGATTCATGTGTAGCAATTTGAGCTTTTTATCCGGCATCACCTTTAATATATGCGAATGTCCGGTGATAAAAAGCCCCGGCGGGTTCTTACGAATATCCTCACGAATGCGTTTATCGTACCTGCCCGGATAGCCGCCGATATGTGTTATCCAAACGTCAAGTCCTTCACAATCAAAGCGTTGGTTGAGTGGATAGCGTTGGCGGAGGTCTGCGCCGTCGATATTGCCATAAACGGCACGAAGCGGTTTGAAGGCTTCGAGTTGGTCTGCGAGTTCGACCGTGCCGATGTCTCCGGCGTGCCATATTTCGTCGCATTCCTCGAAGTACTTGAAGACCTTTTCATCAAGGTAGCTATGTGTGTCGGAGAGTAAACCTATTCTTTTCATTTTATGTAGAGACGATTGTCTGCAAGTGCTTCCAATAATTTTTTCATATATACAGTGCTTCCGAAAAATGTACATCAGAAAAGTCTTGTTTCGCGAGGTCAGAGGGTTTGATGAAAAGATAATGGTAATATTCGCCCTCGGAATATTCTGATAAATCAAGTTGTAACAATAAAGTTTTATGTTCAGGACATTCATGGAGGCGAGGGTCGTCATGCACAGTCTCAATGTAGCCCCCTATTCTGCTTCCGCGTGGCGTGGATAATTTATGGTATAATTCTGAGGTTGAACGATTATCATCAAACTTACCAAAGAACGAACCACTATCTTCTCCAAAAAATGAAGCGAAACGATAATCTCCGGCTGTAACGCATTGAGAGGAAGATTCAAAATTTAACTTTACCAAACCAAATGCTTCATCTAAAATGGCATCTACTTCATCCATCATCATCTCTAAATCTTCCGCATCCTCAGCGTCTTCAATAATAGATAGGTACATCTCTTCAAAATCTTCAACCATATTCGATTCATCTATCTTTGAATGATGCACAACTTTAATATCTTCTTGAGAAGGCGAATCTACACCTGTCGTGAAAAACTGTAATATACCTTTACGCGGAAGTATATCCTGTTCTGGTAAATCTTCAAAATTGATTTGTGCGAATAGCAACATAGGCAATGTTGGACGATGGCTATGTGTAGGATAGTCCATATTCTTGGGCCAGTAAGGTTCGCCTCCTAACTTGCTATCCAACCGCCCTAAGTTTTCATCATAAGATGTAGTAATACTGATAGCATCACGTTTGGAGCTTTCTATAACCTCACGGTATTTTTCTAATTGTGGTGGTAAATTCATAACGATTTTTTTTGTTATTAAAAATAAATTATATCGCTAAATTAGTTTTATTTTTTCAATACTCCAAGTATTTGACATCAAAAAAGTGATTTTTTAAAAAAAAATCACTTTTTTGATGCTTTTTTATCGAAATGAATTACAATCTTACGCCACTACAATATTCACCATTCGCTTCGGCACTACAATGACTTTACGAATACTCTTACCATCCATCCACTTAGTCAAGTCCATTTCACGGGCGATTTTTTCAATGTCGTCTTTAGATGCGGCAGCAGAAAAAGTGGCTTCGGTACGTTTTTTACCATTAATACAAATCGGGTAAGTCACCGTATCTTCCACCAAATGCGATTCGTCGAAAGCCGGAAATTGAGCTTCCACTACCGAGCCTTCTCCCTCCATTTTCGACCACAATTCTTCTGAAATATGCGGTGCGAAAGGAGCAAGCGCAATCGTCAAAGGTGCCAATATCGCACGTTTATTGCAATTCAATTTTTTCAACTCATTCGTAGCGACCATAAAGGCACTCACGCAAGTATTGAAGGAAAAACGTTCAATATCTGCGGTGACTTTCTTCAAACAAGTATGCAAAACTTTTAATTCATCTTTCGTTGGTGCAGTGTCGGTTATCGTGAATGTTTCATTTTTATAAAACAAATTCCAAAAGCTGCGTAAAAATTTCGCTACGCCGCTTATGCCTTGTACATCCCAGGGTTTAGAGGTTTCAATCGGACCTAAAAACATCTCGTACATACGGAAACAATCCGTGCCATATTGGTCAATTACCAAGTCAGGATTGACGACATTATATTTCGATTTCGACATTTTGCCGACCTCCGAATGCGTCACCAAATGCGTTCCGCTTGCACCTTCTTTTGCTGTAAAAATACCGTTTTGAAACGTGCCTTTACTACACTCGAAAATGGCATTTTCATATTCAGGTCGCCAGGCGATAAACTGTTTTATACTTTTTATATTTAAAAAAGACTTATCTGTACCGTAATCTTGTACGTAGTCAATGTGAATAGGTATTCTCGCAACTTCGTCATATAAATCATCCCGTTTCACCAAACCCGAACATATAAAATGCGACTGTCCATTCGTTTTTTCTTTTCTCATGTAAATAAACTCAATCACACCCTGAATCATGCCCTGATTGATGAGTTTTTTGAACGGCTCTTGAGTTGGTACTAATCCTTTGTCGTACAAGAATTTGTGCCAAAAACGCGAATACATCAAGTGCGCCACAGCGTGTTCCGCACCGCCCACATACAAATCTATATCTTGCCAATAATTGATAGCATCTTGTCCGGCGAATGCTTCGTCATTATGCGGATCCATGTAGCGCAAAAAGTACCACGACGAACCTGCAACCGCCGGCATCGTGTCTGTTTCGCGAGTATAACCGGGCTTAGAATTGACCCAATCCTTCATGTGTGACAAAGGCGATTGACCGCCTTGTCCCGGCTTAAAGTCTTCTGTATCAGGTAATTCTAAAGGCAACTCTTCCAAAGGCAACATCTCCGCCGTACCATTCGCATCATACACAATCGGAAAGGGTTCGCCCCAATATCGCTGACGACTAAAACCCGCATCGCGCAACTTATAATTGACCTTCGCCGCACCAATACCCATCGTTCCGACACGCTTGTTTATCTCCGCAATTGCCTCCTTGACTTCCATGCCATTCAAGTAATCGGAGTTAATCATTTTACCGATTTTATCGCTCAATGTCGCGCCCGGATAATCCGATTTATCGACCACATCAATGATTTCCAAACCAAACTTTTCGGCAAAGGTCTTATCGCGGTCGTCATCGCTCGGCACTGCCATAATAGCCCCCGTTCCGTAGCCAATTAAGACGTATTCTGCAATCCAAATTGGTACTTTTTTATTGGTAAACGGATTAATCGCATACGCACCCGTAAACTCGCCCGTCACTTGTTTATCTGCCATACGTTCCACCTCTGAACGCGACTTTACGTAGGCTAAATATTCATCAATTGACTCGCGTTGTCCTTCTGTAGTCAATTTTTCGACCAATTCATGTTCGGGAGCTAAGACCATATATGTAGCACCAAAAATGGTATCAGGTCGCGTCGTATAAATTTCAATTTTCGCATCCGAATCCACGACATCAAAAAACATCTGCGCCCCTTCCGAACGCCCAATCCAATTGCGCTGAATCGCCTTCAAAGACGAAGACCAATCAATGTCATTCAAGCCATCCAATAAACGCTCGGCATAAGCTGTTGTCCGCAAATTCCACTGTGGCATTGCCTTCTGAATGACCGGATGACCACCACGTTCCGAAATACCATCTTTCACTTGGTCATTCGCCAAAACCGTTGCCAAAGCCTCACACCAATTCACATAACCGACCTCTCGATATGCCAAACGATAGCGCATCAAAACGGCTTCTTTCTCCAATTTAGACATGGCACTCCACGCTGCTGCATCGAATATTTCCTCTTGCGTAGTCGCGGCTTTTACGGTCGTATTACCTTCTTTTTCAAAGGTTTGCACCAAATCAGCGATTGGCAAAGCCTTATCCGCCGCTTGGTCATAATAATAGTGAAACAACTCCGTAAAAATCCACTGCGTCCACTTATAATATTTCGGGTCACAAGTCCGCACCTCTCGACTCCAATCAAAGGAAAATCCCAAACTCCGCAACTGTTCATTATAGCGTTTGATATTCTCATTCGTTGAAATGGCAGGGTGAATCCCCGTCTGCAAAGCGTACTCCTCTGCCGGCAATCCAAAGGCATCATAACCCATCGGGTTCAACACATTGAAGCCTTGCTGTCGCTTGTATCGCGCAAAAATATCAGATGCAATATAACCCAGCGGATGCCCCACATGCAAACCCGCACCCGACGGATACGGAAACATATTTAAGACGTAATATTTCGGCTTATCACTTTGGTTAGAAACCTTATAGGTACCGTTTTCTTCCCAATACTGTTGCCATTTTTGCTCTATGTCGCGTGGTGTGTAATCCATTTTAAGTTTAAGTCTAAGAATTAAGTTTAAGTCGAACGTAACACTTTCCGTAATGACTACTTTAGCTGTCAAATGGTTTTTATTTTAATTTTTAATTAGACTTTATTTAGAAATATTTTGTATGCAGCTAACATTGTCTTTTTCCGATACTCTTCTCCTATTTTTCGCTCCGTACCGTAGGGTATGCAGCTCAAAATGAGGCTCGATTATCGAAAAAATACAAAATTCCATGC
>Ga0209303_1000229_pt1 | contig 50138 bp, 49 predicted proteins | sample SidtaG_3_FD_187449 | JGI IMG/M metagenome (GOLD analysis project Ga0209303, IMG submission 187449) | Marine algal microbial communities from Sidmouth, United Kingdom - Sidmouth_Asex1 metaG (SPAdes) (version 2) | ecosystem: Host-associated > Algae > Red algae > Unclassified | place: Sidmouth...
AGCAACATTTGTTGAAATATTGGGTGTATTTGTGCCAAATGCAATATTATTAATTGTCGCAAAAGCAGTTAACACATCTGTAACCTGTATGTTGCCTAAGTTAACATCACCTGTATTTTTTACTGTAAAATCGAATGTAATATCGTAAGTTCCATTAGCATTTAAAGTTGGCCCATTGCTAATTGTTTTTGCAATATCAACTACTGGGGCTGGTGCTGGAAAATTTACGGTAACAATACTGCTTTCACTTACCGAAGTTCCATCGGGTGCAGTACCAGTAAGATCAGCCTCATTGTCAATAGTTGTAAAATTATTGCCAGGCCCAACATTTAAGATTAATTGAAAACTACCAGTTTCAGCAGGTGTAAAAGTGTCTGTACCCACAAGTAAATTTGCATCAGTTAAGCCATTAAACGAACTATTTAAAGTAATGTTAGGCGTATTTGTGCCAAATGCAATGTTGTTTGCTGGCGCAAAAGGAGTTAACACATCTGTAATTTGTAAATTATTTAAGTCAACAGCGCTAATATTTTCGATCACAAAGTCAAAAGTAATATCATAACTTCCATCAGCATTTAAAGTAGGGCCACTAGCAATAGATTTTGTGATAAAAGAGGGCACACTTTTCGCATTTTCGTCAATTTCATTAGCATACAAAGCAAATATTGATGCTAAAATGCATAGTATTATTGCAAAAGTTTTTTTTATTTTGAGATTGGTAGAGATAAATATGTTAATTTTACTCATTGAAATAGTTTTATTAAAAAAATTGAGGACATCAAAAAACATTTTTTAGCTAACGCATATTTTACGTTTATTAGACATATATAGTTACCTTTACTTAGGTGATATTTATTATAAGTAGGATAGGTTATAAGATGATTTATTTGCCGTCACACAAATATTGATGTAAATAGTTCGTTTGTAAACATAGGCACTAAATAAAAATTGATGAAAAAAAATCTCTTACTCTTTTTGGTAATATGGGTAGTAATTTTAAATGTACAAGCTACTCATAACAGAGCTGGAGAAATCACTTATGTTCATCGTGCTGATGAAAATAATCAATACCGATACGAGATAATAATTACTACCTACACCAAACAAAGTAGTTTTAATGCTGATAGAGACAGCCTTACTATTAATTGGGGAGATAACTCTTCAACGGTATTACCCAGAAATAACGGTTTTCTAATTGACGGAAATTTTAATGGAGAATTACTTGGCAATGATATCAAAAAAAATGTGTACAGCGGTATTCATAATTACCCTGGCCCCGGTGATTACCTATTGTGGATGCAAGATTTAAATAGGGTAGATAGCATCGTAAATATTAATTATGGTAATTCTATGAACGAACCTTTTTACATTGAAAATACCTTAAAAATTTTAGACCCTCAATTTTACAGTTTTAATAATAGCCCACAATTATTGCAACCACCAATAGACTTTGCAGGGCTTGGTATACCTTATATTCATAACCCAAATGCTTTTGATGTTGATGGCGACAGCCTTCACTTTGAACTAATAAAGCCAGAAGTAGCAACGGATGAAGCCGTTTCTAATTATGATTATCCTGATAGTGTAGCTTCAGGCCCTAACAATAGTTACTTTTTAAACCCTGTAACTGGAGAATTTGTTTGGGATGCGCCTCAACAAACTGGTATTTATAATATTGCCATTAAAATTAGTGAGTTTAGAGATGGCTTATGTATTGGTACTATGCGCAGAGATATGCAAATAATAGTGGTAAAAACGGATAATTTGCCACCGATTTTATCTGCATTAAATGATACTTGTATTATTGCAGGTAGCACTATTAAAGTTAATATTGAAGCAATAGATGATGACCCAGAAATTATAGTTGATGGGTTCGGTGGTTCTTTTGAGCTTGAAAATTCACCAGCTACCCTAACAATAGATTCAATGGTAGCTGGCCTAACCCAAGCTACTTTTAATTGGGAAACAAATTGCAACCACATTTTAAACCAACCTTATACCATAGTAATTAAAGCGGAAGATGAAAACGCAAGTAATGCTGCGCACATTACCTTGGCAGATTTATCAACTTGGTTAATAAATGTGGTACCACCTGCACCACAAAACCTCACTTATCAAATAATAAATAAAAGTAATGTTTTATTAAGTTGGCAAAATCCTTATGCCTGTTTCGATGCAGATAAATTTTACGGCTTTTCAATATGGAGAGGGCAAGGTTGTGACACCATACAAGCTGAAATATGTGACGTTGATAATGGCTTAAGTGGTTACGAACAAATTGCCAGTAACTTAAATGATTATATGTTTTTAGATGAAACTGCCTTAAAAGGAGTTGCCTATACCTATAAAGTAGTTGCAGAATTTGCAGAAATATCCTTAGGTGGTTTTCCTTTAAATGTGGTGCAAAGTATACCTTCAAACGGAGGCTGCGTATTTTTGCCAAGTGATGTGCCTGTTATAACAAATGTAAGCATTACCACTACCAATGAGTTTACTGGCGAAGCTTACTTAGCTTGGTCAAAACCAAACGGCGAAGCTTTAGATACCATTTTTAATACGCCTCCTTATGTGTACAAAGTTTTTAGGTCAGATGGTATTGGCACTACTAATTTTAATTTAATAACCGAAACTGCACCAGCAAATACATTTGCAGCAGCCAACGATACTATTTTTATTGATGAACAAATAAATACACAAACAAAAGCTTACACCTATAAAATTGGCTTTTATTCAGCTGCCGATTTAGTGGGCGATTCTAATGCCGCCTCCTCGGTTTTTTTAAATGCTTTACCAGGCAGCACTACCGCTAATTTAAGTTGGAGTTTCCAAGTACCTTGGTCAAATAATCAATATATTATTTATAGAAGCGAATCAGGCACTTCAACCTTTGACTCAATAACTACTGTTAGTAAAAATAAATTTACCGATGAAAATTTGATAAATGGCTTAGAATATTGTTACTATGTAGAAGCTATTGGTACTTATGAAACAGTTGGTATTATTGATCCGTTGATTAATTTATCGCAAATTAATTGCGCCATACCAGTAGATACGATGCCACCTTGCACACCAGAACTAACCCTTACAAATGATTGTAGTTTAAATTTATTGGTTTGGGAAGAAGATAACTTTAGAAACGATTTAAATTGGCAACCGTGCACCGAACCAGATTTACAAGCCTACAATATTTACTATGCTACCGATTCTGTAGCAAACTTAACTTTGTTAGCAACCATTAACGAATTGTCCATAACCGAATTTCAACATTTTATAAACGGAAGTATTGCAGGTTGCTATTCGGTTACCGCTGTTGACTCCTTTAAAAATGAAAGCCCATTAAATAACATTGTTTGTATAGAAAATTGTTTAAATTTTGAATTGCCAAACACCTTTACCCCTAACAACGATGGGCAAAACGATACATTTGAAGCTATTAACAACAGGTTTGTACAACGCATCGACTTAAAAATATTTAACCGTTGGGGTAATTTGGTATTTAAAACAACGGCGCCTAACTTTGAGTGGGATGGTACAAATATGGCCAACAACAAACCATTGGCCGATGGCGTTTATTTTTACACTTGCGACGTATTTCAAACAACCACACAAAATGCAGAACTTTTAGCATTTAACTTAAACGGATCTATTCATCTTATAAAAAAAACAAACTAAATTGTTTACAGGTATAATTGAATGCATTGGCCAAATAGAAGCCATTATAAAAGAAAAAGCAAACCTTCATTTTAAAATAAAGTCAAGCATTTCAAATGAACTAAAAATAGATCAAAGTGTAGCGCATAATGGGGTTTGTTTAACGGTTGTTAAATGTAATGCTAATACACATACCGTAACTGCAATTAATGAAACCTTAAAACGCACAAATCTTACACATTTAAAAGTTGGAGATTATGTAAATTTAGAACGATGTATGAAAGTAAATGATCGGTTAGATGGTCATTTTGTACAAGGCCATGTTGATGCAACTGCTACTTGTATAAAAATTATGCAAGAAGAAGGTAGCTGGAAATTCTATTTTAAAATAAACCAACCAACCAGCGAAGTATTTGTAAATAAAGGTGCGGTAACTATAAATGGCGTTAGTTTAACTGTGGTAAACGATGACTTAAACAACTTTAGTGTAGCCATTATACCTTATACATATCAAAACACCATATTTAATAAAATTGAAGAAAACGATATTGTAAATATAGAGTTTGATATAATTGGTAAGTATATTTCAAAACTTTACAATAGCACTCAAAATGGTTAATAAGCTTGATTTTTTATGAAATAAACTCTATAATTGCCAAGTATTTAAAAATTAATTTAATCAACACTAATTTAAAAACGGAAGCGGAAGAAATGACAATATTAAACACATCAGCCAGCGAAGATGTTAAAAAAACCTTTGAACCACTCGAAATAATTTATCAAGATAAGTATTTGGTAGGTATTAATAAACCGCACGACTTATTGGTTCATCCCTCTGACAAAAGTAATGAGGAAAGACCTACTGCAATGTATATACTTAAACAACAATTGCAAAAATGGATTTATGTTACCCATAGGCTTGACAGTAAAACATCTGGCGCATTATTATTTGCAGTTAATGCTAAAGTTCAAAAAAAAATAAATTCGCAATTTGAAAAACGACTCAACAAAAAAATATATTATACCATTGTTAGAGGTTATACAGATAGTGAAGGAACGATAGACTATGATTTAACCAATACCAAAGGCCAAACACAAAGCGCCATTACCCATTACCAAACCGTAGCCCAAACTGAAATTGATTTACCATTAGGAGAACATAATACTTCAAGATACTCATTAGTAAAAGTGATGCCAGAAACGGGCAGGTATCATCAAATACGGAAACATTTCGCACATATCGATCATCCAATAATTGGCGACAGACCGCACGGGTGCAATAAACAAAATCGACTTTTTAAAGTCCATTTTAAGTCAACCACCATGTTTTTGCACGCCAGTTCTTTAACCTTTATGCACCCTCGTTTAGAAGAAGAAGTAACCATAAAAGCCAACTTCCAAACCCCCTTTGTAGCTATGGTTAAAACATTAGCATTTAAAGGAGTTGATGAAATATTGGCGATTAAATAATTTGGTATTTAGAAGCGAAACAGTTTAACTCATAGAAATTTTTGGTCCCGCTATCCATTCAAATGCCGTTGCTTTGCTACAAAATCTGCGCTTCAAAACGGCATAACCATTCCTATCGGGGCTATATTGGAAACTTTGTTCTCCGTAAAATAATTTAGTCAAAAGTTTTTTTAAATAAAAACCTACATCGCAATCTTACCTGGCCGTCTCATCAACCTATTCCATCTTATCTTACTAAAACCTTTTTTAAACTTATCTAAAGATAGCCAAATTAAAACAGGCTTGCCCACTATGTGATCTTCTGGTACAAAACCCCAATACCTCGAATCTAATGAGTTGTGGCGGTTATCACCCATCATAAAATAATAATTCATAGCAAAGGTATAATCAGTAGTAGCTTGGCCGTCAATTAATATTTTGTTGCCCTTAACTTCTAAATCGTGGCCTTCATAAACAGTAATCAATCTTTTGTAAAGCGCAATATTCTCTTTAGTAAGGCTAACAGTTTCACCTTTTTTAGGTATAGTTATTGGCCCAAAGTTATCAACAAAAAAATTAAAGTTTGCTGTATCAGATGGGAAAATTCTCATATCAAATCTTTCTGGTAATGGAGTCAGTTTATCAACATTATTAAACCCTGCAATCTTTTTTTTGTTTTCTTGGGTAAGGGTTAACAAATATCTACCTTCTTGCAATTTTATATTTTCATCTCTATTACTTGATAAATTTAGTTTCCTCCGCATCCCTTTAATACTTAATGGACTCCCGTTTTTAGTAGTTACAATTCTCTTTTCCTCATAATTTTCTGGGTTTTCACCTATTTCACCATTAATATAAACTTGCCCATCTCTAACTTCTATTTCATCGCCAGCTATAGCCACACATCTTTTAATGTAATTTTCACGTTTATCAACAGGTCTATAATCTTCTTCTGGATAATTAAACACTACAATGTCATTTCGCTTCACATTTTGCCAACCCCAAAGTCTTTTATAAGGCCATTTCACCCATTCCACATACGATTTTATGTTAAGTTTAGGTATGGTATGATGTACCAACGGAAAAGCCAAAGGGGTGTTAGGTATACGCGGCCCATAATGTAACTTACTCACAAACAAATAATCACCAACCAATAAACTTTGTTCCATACTTGGGGTTGGTATGGTATAAGCTTCTATGGCAAACATTCTAATAAATGTAGCGGCAACAACGGCGAAAATTATAGCTTCTGTCCACTCTCTGGCTATTGATTTACCGCTGCTACTTTCTTGTTCTAATTTTTCGGCAGGGCTTAAATATTGCACCTCTTTTTGCATGCCAATGTAAGGTGTGTAAAATGGCGCACCCAACAAACCAAATAATGCCTGATACCATTTAAATTGCCCAAACGATTTTAGCAACTCTGTTTGCATTAATATAAAATACAACACATTTACAATTGGAATAAACAGCCAAATTAACCATCGCTTTGGCTTTCCAATTATTTCAATCCATTCCTTCCAATTTAAAATTGGTACTAATGCTTTCCAACCAGGCTTACCCGCTTTTTCAAAAAGCAGGTACAAACCAAAGTGAAATAATATCAAACTCAAAACTAAAAAGACTAAAAAACCCATATATTAATTGTTACTTATGTAAATTAGTAAAGTTGAAAAAATAAATTGCTCCAAATTTTGCCAAAGAATTTTTTTAATATACACAGATTAAAAACACAGCCATTATGGAATTAATACGGCGAGTATTTTTGACGAAGTAGATTAAAAAATATCAAACTCAAATACAAGTTATTTATTTCGCTTTACTCAGCAAAATTTCTGCAATATTACGTAAATTAAAAATTTCTATTGCATAAGTTTAAAGCATAAGTAGCGCTTTAATATAATTTTTAATTAAAGGCATTCAAATGCTAATTTCTATTAGGCTTAATTTTTATTTTTAAAATAAACATTTTTAATGTTTGTTTATTTTGTTTTATGAGGTATTGATGCTATTTATACAAGCACACAAAATAAAATTAAATGCGCCACCAAAATTATCGCCATTAAGTTTTTCAAAGCGAGCAGAAAAGGTACTTGATAAGTGAAAAACACCTGCACAAAGCTGGTTTTTAAAATTAAGTTTAATAAAAAATTATTGATCGGGTACAAATTGATCCTACCATTATACCACACCAGTTTCGTTTATATATGCTTTGCATAAAGCCTTGGGTTTGGTTTTAGCGGAAGGCTTAGAAAACCGTTGACAACATCATCAAATGGTACACCAATATTTAAAGAAAAGTTTAGAAAACTTAGGATTTAAATACTTTGTAAAACCGGCACCTCGGTTACCTAATTTAGATGCTGTTTTTTTGCCAGATGCTGTTAAGCACGAAGCTAAACTGCGCCAACAATTTTTAAACAAATATAATATTGAAGTTGGTGGCGGTTTAGAAGCCCTTGCCGGCAAAATTTGGCGAGTAGGTATTATGGGTGAAAATTATACAAAAAACCACGTTAATAAGCTAAGTGGGGCATTGCAAAACTTGTTGTAATATAGCTTAAATTATAATTGTCTTTAAAACCAAATTAATGTAAATTTGCAATTGTAATATTCTGTATGAAGAAATCTCACATATCTGCATTATTCGTTATAGCAATAGCTATTGCTGGTATTATCGCCATGTCAAGTGATTATAGTTCTTATGCTACTTTTGAGCAAGCAACCGCACAAGTTGGTAAACAATTTAGAGTTGTTGGTAATTTATCTGAAAGTAAAGAAATGCATTACGATCCTATAAAAGATCCTAATTTGTTTACTTTTCAAATGGTTGATAAAGCGGGCGATGAAAAGAAAGTTGTTTTTTATGGTAGTAAACCTAGAGATTTCGAACGATCGGAAGATATTGTATTAACAGGCCAAATGGAAGGAGATGTTTTTGAAGCTGCTAACATTTTATTAAAATGCCCAAGTAAATACGTTGAAGATGAAATTGAAATAAGAGAATATTCATCAAATAAAGCAGGTTGATGGAAGTCAACTTTCTAAACGAGGCTACTTTACCAGGGCAAATTGGGCATTTATTAGCAATTATTGGTTTTGTAGCAGCTCTTTTCGCCTCCATCAGCTACGCCATAAGTACCCAAAGTCGTTTAATAGTCAATCAAAAATCGTGGCGAAGGCTGGGCAGAATAGGTTTTTCATTAAATGTGTTTTCTATTATTGGTATCGTAATAATTATATTTTTACTCATACTAAATCACAAGTTTGAATACCATTATGTCTGGTCGCACTCTAGCTTAGCATTACCTGCTCGGTATATGATTTCTTGCTTTTGGGAAGGCCAAGAAGGTAGTTTTTTGTTATGGGCATTTTGGCATGCTATATTAGGTATCATAATAATTTTTACGGCTAAAAAGTATGAAGCACCTGTAATGGCTGTGCTGTGTATTACCCAATTTTATTTAGCCAGTATGTTGCTTGGTATTTATTTTTTCGATTATAAGATAGGAAGCACTCCTTTTATTTTGCTGCGCGATTTTATGTCAAACGCTCCAATTTTTCAACGGGCCGATTATTTAAATTTTATAGAAGATGGTAATGGCTTAAACCCATTATTGCAGAATTATTGGATGACCATACACCCACCAACATTATTTTTAGGTTTCGCATCAACATTAATACCATTTGCATTTGTAATTGCAGGCTTATGGAAAATGGATTTTTCAAAAGAATGGACTTTACAAACCCTTAAATGGTCGCTTTTTTCGGGCGGCATATTAGGCTTGGGCGTTTTAATGGGTGCAGCTTGGGCCTACGAATCACTAACCTTTGGTGGTTTTTGGGCTTGGGATCCGGTTGAAAATGCATCGTTAGTACCGTGGCTCACCTTAGTAGCAGGTATTCATACATTAGTAATTTATCACCATACCGGTTATTCCTTAAAAGCAAGTTTAATAATTTTAATTATCACCTTTTTATTAATACTGTATTCAACATTTTTAACGCGTAGTGGCATTTTGGGCGATACTTCTGTACATTCGTTTACCGATTTAGGGATGTCGGGTCAGTTGATAGTATATATTTTAATGTTTGCCATACCGGCTACCGTGTTATTTATTTACAGATACAATAGCTTGCCTGGTAAAGAAAAAGAAGAGAAAATTTACAGCCGCGAATTTTGGATGTTTGTTGGTTCATTAATAGTGGTTTCAATTGCATTGTATATTGCTGTAGATACTAGTTGGCCAGTAATTAACAAACTGTATGGTACTAATATTACCATTACAGATCCAATAAATCATTACAACCGCTATTCAATTTGGTTTGCGATATTAATAATGTTGGGCACAGGTTTAGTGCAATTTTTAAAATACAAAACTAACGATCTTACCAAATGGATAAAACAACTAATTGTACCAATAATACTTACGGTTATATTCACAGTATTGTTGGCTATAGAATCTGGTATTAGCAATTTTGTTTATTTAATTTTAATGTTTACGGGTATTTTTGGGGTTACCGCCAATTTTACATACATTGTAAATGTTATAAAAGGAAAGATAAAAGTATCTGGCCCAGCTGTTGCACATATTGGTTTTTCTTTAATTATGATCGGTATTTTGCTATCTGCTGGCGACAAGGAAGTGATTTCTGTAAATACCATGAATGTAGATTTTGGAGAAGCATTTGATGAAAAAAATCGCCGTCAAAATGTTTTACTGCAAAAAGACATGCCTATTAATATGGATGAATACCGTATTACTTACAAGGGAGATTCTGTTTCGGGCGCAAACATCTATTACAAAGTAAATTATGAAAAGTTAAAAGGAGAAAAAGTTGTGGAGTCCTTTAATTTATATCCTAATGCTCAGCACGATGAAAAAATGGGCTTAGTAGCAAGCCCAGATACAAGGCACTATTTAACTAAAGATGTTTATACACACGTTTCGCAAGTGCCTCAGCGCAATATCGATCCAAGTGAATTGAAAACCGAATTGTACGAGTTTAAATTAGGCGTTAATGATTCAACCACCACCACTAATTTTGCCTTAAAATTAGCAGGTTTTAATCCTACCCCAACAAATTTAAATTACATACCAGCAGAAGGAGATATTGCCATTGGAGCCATTTTAAAAATTAACAATGGATTGAATACTTACACTGCCGAGCCAATATTTTACATACGCAATAATTTAATTGAGGCCATACCAGCCCAAGTGCCAGAAGTGGGTTTAACCATAAACTTTACCAACGTAAACCCCGAAACAGGTAAAGCCAGCATTGAAATTTTAGAGCAAGAAAAAGTACCAGAATACATAATAATGAAAGCCATCATATTTCCATATATTAATGTGTTATGGTTGGGTTGTATTTTAATGGTTATGGGTTTTTGGCTAAGTGTATGGCGAAGGTATAGCGAGCAAAAAAGATTAAAAGTTACTAATAATTAGCACTATTTTTTAACAGTATTATGAATTTAGAACAACTAACCGCCATTTCACCTATTGATGGAAGGTACAGAAATAAGGTGGACCAATTAGCTAATTATTTTTCGGAGTTTGCCTTAATAAAGTATCGTGTAAAAGTTGAAGTTGCCTATTTTGAAGCGCTTTGTAAAATACCCTTACCGCAGCTGGCAGCGGTAACCGACAAACAGTTAACTGCTGCACAAAATATAGTTCAAAATTTTTCTTTGCAAGATGCGCAATCAATTAAACATACAGAAAAGATAACCAATCACGATGTAAAGGCGGTTGAGTATTTTATAAAAGAGAAATTTGAAGCATTACAATTAGGCTCAGTTAAAGAATTTGTACACTTTGGGCTTACCTCACAAGACATTAATAATACCGCAGTACCAATAAGTATAAACCATTTTTTAAATGATGTTTATTACACTGTTTTGCAAAACTTAATTGATGCCATAAACACTTTGAGCAAGCAATGGGCAACAATACCAATGTTAGCAAAAACACACGGACAACCTGCTTCACCAACTTATTTGGGTAAAGAGTTTAAAGTTTTTTGGCAAAGATTAACCAACCAACTACAACAATTAAAGCAAATACCTGTAATGGCCAAGTTTGGCGGAGCTACAGGTAACTTTAATGCACATTTTGTAACTTATCCTAATATAGATTGGCACCGTTTTGCTGATGATTTTGTAGAAAATAAATTAGGATTGCAACGCTGTTACCCAACTACTCAAATTGAACATTATGATAATATGGCAGCTTTGTTTGATAACTGTAAACGCATAAATACTATTTTAATTGATTTTTGTAGAGATCTTTGGAGCTATATTTCAATAGACTATTTTAAGCAAAAAATAAAAGCAGGCGAGGTAGGTTCTTCTGCAATGCCACATAAAGTTAACCCAATCGATTTTGAAAATGCAGAAGGTAATTTAGGAATTGCTAATAGCTTGTTAAACCATTTGTCAGAAAAATTGCCCATTAGCCGTTTGCAGCGCGATTTAACTGATAGCACCGTTAGCCGTAATATTGGTGTACCGTTTTCACATACTATTATTGCTTTTACTTCTATAATAAAAGGTTTAAATAAATTAATATTAAATGAAACCAAGTTACATCAAGATTTAGAACAAAATTGGGTAGTTGTAGCAGAAGCAATTCAAAATATATTAAGAAGAGAAAACTACCCACAACCTTATGAAGCCTTAAAAGCATTAACCCGAACCAATAGTAAAATAAACGAGCAAATAATGCACCAGTTTATTGACGGATTGGAAATTACGGCAGCAATTAAAACAGAATTAAAAGCCATTACACCATTTAATTACACTGGTAAGTAATAAAACATCTTATACTCCAATTGGGTAAAAGCAATGTTTTAAACCCCCAACAAAGCCTTAGCATTTTCAACAGCGGTTTCCCCTACTTGGCTGCCACCTAACAATTCCGATATATTTTGGATGCGCTTTTCTAAACTCAATTTTTCAATGCTGGTAAAGGTGTTGCCTTTATCGGTTTGTTTGTATACTTTAAAATGATGTTGGCCTTTGCTGGCCATTTGCGGTAAATGGGTAATACAAATTACTTGATGTTTGTTAGCCAAATCTTCAATTTTATCGGCTACTTTTTCGGCAGCAATGCCAGAAATACCAGCATCAATTTCATCAAAAATAATAGTAGGTAAGGCCACTTTACCAGCCATTAAATTTTTAATACACAACATTACCCTCGAAATTTCGCCACCAGAAGCCACTAACTTTATGCTTTTAGCTGCGCTGCCCGGGTTGGCACTAAACAGCAAATCAAATTGATCATAACCATTTACTGTTAGTTCGGTATTGTTTTTTGTATTGTTAAATATTACAGCAGGCAAATCAAACCCAACTTGCTGTAACTCTATTATTAATGCTTTTTCAAATTGCTTAGCTGCTTTTAAACGATTAGTACTTATGCTTTCAGCTACCTTATTTAATTTCTTTTGTTGCTTTTCAATACTACTTTCTAAGTTCTCAATTTCGGTTTCAATTTTTTCTGTAGAGGCTGCCTTTTGGGCTAAACCTAAAGCTACCCGCTGCAAACCTGCAATGCTTTGCACATTATGTTTAGTTTGTAGTTTGTAAATGTCAGATAAACGTTCTTCCGTTTGTTGCCTTTTTTCTGGGTTAAACTCAACTGCACTTTGTTGATGTTGTACTTCTTGTAAAATATCATTTAGTTCTAAGCCAACACTATCTAAACGTTCTGTAATAGCTGCAAAACTGGTATTAATATCTTTCAATTTATTAAACTGGTTAATAATATTTTGAAGCTGCTGTATTATATTCTCATCATTTAGTTGAAATACTTGTAAAGCAATTTGTAAAGTGTCGATAATGGTGTTAGCATTTTCCAATGTTTTAAGGCTTTGTTCTAATTGCTCTTGCTCTTGCTCATTGTCTAAATTAGCACCTTCTATTTCTTGCAACTGAAAGCTGTTATAGTCCGCTTCTTGTTTTAACTGTAATAACGTTTCTTTTAGCTTTAAAAGTTTGCTTTTTGATGCTTTGTAAGCTTTAAACTCTTTTCTATAATCTTCAACAGTTTCGGTATGTTTAGCCAACACATCTAATAAATATAATTGATACTCACTTTCGAAAATACTAAATTTTTGATGTTGCGTGTTTAAATCAATAAGCAGTTGACTTAATTGCTTTAAGGTTGCTAAATTAACAGGGCTGTCGTTTACAAATGCCCTGCTTTTTCCACTTGGTAAAATTTCTCTTCGTACAATACATTCCTCATCATAATCTAATTCCAAAGCATCAAAAGTATTTTGCAATTTCCTACCTTTTATGTTGTACGTACCTTCTACAATACATTTTTGTTTATTATTTTTTAAAGCAGCAGTATCTACCCGCTGCCCAAGTATTAAACCAATAGCACTTAGTATTACCGATTTGCCAGAACCGGTTTCTCCTGTTATAATATTTAGTGCTTTGGCAAATTCAACTGCCAACTCATCAATTAAAGCATAATTTTTTATGTAGAGTTTATTCAACATAATTTACGCAAAAGTAGGAGTTCTTAACCTATTAATACTGTCTTTAAACAATATAAATTTGTACGAATGTAAAAAGCGACGAAATCTTGAGATGTTATACCAATTTGAGTATAAGATCTTACACAAAAATTTTGAATTTAATTTGGTGAGCTTGCGGCCAAAACGTATGCATAGCCAACAGCTAAGGCGAGTATTTTTTACGAAAAAAATCGCCAATATTAAAACGAAATGTGTGTCATATTGTATAGTTAAATTGGTAATATACCTTCCAATATTTAAAGTAAGCTTAATTTTTGCTAAGTAATGCGCCTGTTTTTAATTTATTAACATTTTCTTTTGCAAGATGCTTCATGATTTCTGTAGTTAGTGGCTTGTGTATGTAATCTTTTATAATAGTCTCCATTTCTGCTCGGTTTACATCTTCTGGGTGCGAAGATGTACTTAGCATTAATAACAGGGTGTCCAACTTTACATACTTTGGCAGATGTTTATACGCATCCACAAAATCCCAGCCTGACATGCCAGGCATGTTAATATCTAAAAAAATAATTTCGGGTTTGGGATGTGTTATGCCAAATGGTTGATATAAATATTTTAAAGCATCTTGCCCATTATCAAAAATAACTATTTCGTTAGCGCATCTACAATCTTCTATAATTAAACTATGTAAAACATTAGTTGGATGGTGGTCGTCTATCAACATTACACAATCTATTTTATTTTTCATTTTCTTATTTTTTTATGGTAAAGCTTAATGTTAATTCTTGGCCTAATTCAGATTGAACAGTAATTTCTCCATTGTATAGATTTACAATTTTTTCACAATGATTTAAACCAATGCCTGTGCTTTTAAAATCACTTTGTTTGTTTAAACGTGCGAATAAATTAAAAATTTTTCCAATGTTTTCTTTTGATATATCAATACCATTATCTTTTACACAAAGAGTACAATTCATATTTACCAATTCCATTTGCCATCGATAACCTATTCTTGAATGATTTAATAAGCCGTCAATTTGCTTTTTCATTCTATTTAAGGCATCAGTTATATAAGAGAAACACTCTTGATTAGTTACAGGTAATTCATCTGAACAAGTATCAACTAATCTATTGGAATATCCTGTAATGGTTTTCAATAGTTTTTGCAAATTGTATGTAGTAGCATAAGCCAATTGCGCTAACTCGGCATTTTTAAATTGCAGTTTTTTTTGTGCTTGCTTTATGCTCGCTTCCGAATTAAATGCAACGCTACCTAATACACTATTATATGTACTATTTTTTAATTTAATATAAGCTACAGTTGCTTTTTTTTCGTTTGCTTTATAACAAGGCGTATCACTCAGTTTAAAAATATCACTTGGGTTCAATATGCAAAAAGTAGTTGAACCCTCACGTATAATATATATATTATTATTTATTTCACCTATAAAAGCATTATCGAAGCCTGTAATTTTTTTTCCAAAATTAATATAGGCATTCAAATTTTCGGAAAAACTGGAATAGTGTGTAGCTCCAATTTTAGCAAACGTTTTTAAATCGTTTTTAAATTGTTTTAAATATTTTGTTTTTGTCTTTAGTTCATTTTCATCGCTTTGTTCTTTCAAAAAAGTACCAATTAGTTGCCCTAATGCTTTAACCTTATTGTCAAAGCAATTCTGCTGCTGGTTTTTGAAGTTTGCTTTTATAGTGCAAAAAGTTGAGCTACCAAATATTTTTTTACTTATTAATATGGGTACACAAATAATAGTTTCAATATCAAATACTTCATAGGTTGGTAAATTATGCAAAAGGGCATCCTCAAAATTTTTACTAATTAGAGTAACTTTTGTTTCAACTACTCTTTTACAGAAGGTGTTGTAAAGTGGAATAAACCTTTTGTTAGTTAATAACTTATTTGCATTTTTTATATGAGGTGTCTGAATTTCGTTACCATATATTTTACTGACTGCCCCAGCTTGAAAACCAATTTTGTCAATACCAAACTGAATACAACTTTCAAGTGCATCGTCTATATTTAAGAAGTTTGTAACAGAAAGTTTAACTAAGTCTTTTGTATAAACGTTTAATTTTGGAATTGTACTTCTTGTAGCTATTGCCATATTTTAAAAGTCGGTGTAGTAACTTTTATACGTTTCAACAATAAATAAGTTTGGAAGAATATTGTATATTTATTTAATTTAACAGAGAAAACATTATAAATAATTAGTAGTTACAAGCAATTATTCAATATTTAAATTCTTAATAAAACCTACTAATATTAATTTTTTATTTGGTTTGAAGTTCAAAGTTATTATTTCAACAATTGGTAAGCAGCATCCCAATCTTTCCAAACAGTTTCGTAACCTTGTTGTTTAATCATAGCAGCTATTTCGGCAGTAGGGCGGGTGTCGTCGGTTGTAAATTGCTCTAACGAGGTTTGGTCGGTAGCATAACCACCTGGGTTTGTTTTGCTTTCGGCACTCATTGAGGTAACACCTAATGATACAACATTGTTTCTAAAATGGGCCGACTCGCGGGTAGAAAGTGACAACTCCACATCTTCATTAAATAAACGGAACGCACAAATTAATTGCACCAACTGTTTTTCATTTATATACTGCTCACTGTGTTCGTTGCCTTCGCAAGGCCGTAAACGAGGAAAAGAAATGGTGTACTTACTTTGCCAATAATTTTTTTGCAAATAAGCTAAATGAAGCGCCGTCATAAAACTATCGGTACGCCAATCTGCTAAACCCAACAACGCTCCAATACCAATTTTATACATGCCAGCCTCACCTAATCGCTCTGGCGTAGCCAACCGCCATTCAAAATTAGCTTTTCTGCCTTTGGTATGATGCGTTTTATAGGCTTGCTTATTGTAGGTTTCTTGATACACCAAAACAGTATGTAAACCTTCCGCTTTTAGCTGTGCATATTCTTCGGTTTTTAAAGGTTGTACTTCTAAAGAAACATTATCGAAATGAGGTTTTATTAATTTGATGGCATTTAATAAATAATTGAAGCCTACTAATTTATTGGCCTCGCCTGTAAGTAATAAAATGTGTTTGTAGCCCAATTTTTTAATGGCTTTTACTTCATTTAAAATTTGGGCATTACTAAGGGTAATTCGTGGTATTTTATTGTCCATAGAAAAGCCACAGTAGGTGCAAATGTTTTGACATTCGTTACTCAAATACATGGGTATAAACATTTGAATGGTTTTGCCAAAACGTTGTTGGGTTAGTGCTTTGCTTTTTACTGCCATCTGCTCTAAAAACGAATCGGCAGCAGGGCTTATTAGTGCTTTAAAATCTTCAACGGTTAACTTGCTTTTATTTAATGCTGCTAAAACATCGTTTTTTGTTTTTTGTAAGATGGTTGCTTTAGTTGCTGCCCAATTGTGTTGGTTTAATATTTCTAAAAATGATTTCATTGCCTGTTTGCAAAGGTATTGGTTATTGCTTAGATGCGGGTAACTTTATAACTCGAATTGTGGATTTATTTTTAGACGCATTATATTAATTTGCCAGTAAATTAAGAAAAGATACCTAATACTTCGTTCCGCTAAAGCGAAGCAGCGAGGTTTCCATATTAGCCTTGATTGCAACGGAAATCCTTTGCCATCCTGCAAGGTGGTAAAGATTGGAGTGGAAAGCAAGTGTACTGTTTATTTGAGTTTATGTTTTCGCTTCATAAAAAAAATAGTAAGAAAAGATGAGGAAGGGGTTTGCTGCTAAAATTTACATAGCGGCCGTCATTAAAAGATCTAAATTGGTTTCTTTTATATTGAATTTTTTGCCAAGGTAATTGTTGGTTAATGCACCTTTGTAAAGATAAACGCCGTGGCGAATGCCTTTTTTATTACGCAACAAGCCATCTAAATTATTGTACTTGCTAAAGTTGAGCAATATGGGTGTAAGCACGTTTGAAATGGCTAAAGATGCAGTGCGAGGCACCCGCGAAGCAATGTTGGGTACGCAGTAATGAATAACATCGTGCGAGGTGAAACAAGGGTTTTTATGAGTGGTGAGTTCGCTGGTTTCGAAGCAACCGCCTTGGTCAATACTTACATCAATTATTACTGCGCCGGGTTTCATTTTAGCCACCATACTTTCGGGCACAATTACAGGTGCACTACCAGTTTCGGCATGTATTGCGCCAATGGCTACATTGGTGGTGGCGAGTTCATTGGCCAAAATTTCAGGATCTAAAATGGAGGTAAAAACCCTTTGCCCAATGTTGTTTTGCAGGCGCATTAATTTGTAAATGTTATAATCAAAAATTTTGACTTCTGCACCTAAACCAAGTGCAGCACGCGCTGCAAATTCGCCCACAACGCCAGCACCCAAAATAACTACTTTGGTGGGTGGTACGCCCGTTATGCCGCCCATAATTATGCCGTAGCCATCTTTTGTATCACTTAAATATTCGGCAGCAATTAGTATAGAGTTGTAACCCGCAATTTCGCTTAAGGTTCTAACAAATGGAAAACTTTCAGCTTCGTCTTTTATATACTCAAAAGCTAATGCGGTTATTTTTTTTTGCATTAACTGGCGAATGAAGGTTTCTTTTAAAGTGGGTAAATGAATTGGGGAAAGTACCGTTTGATGGGTATTTAAAAGTTCCAATTCTTTTTCAATTAAGGGGGTAACTTTTAACAAAGTATCGGCACTATACACTTTTTTAGTATCGTAAGCTATTTCTGCGCCTGCCTCAGAATATTGATGATCGGTAAATTTTGAAGCATTACCTGCACCAGTTTCAATTAGCACCCGGTGGCCATTATTTACCAATAAGCCAACAGAGCTGGGCGATAGCACTACTCGCTTTTCTTGAAAAGAACGTTCTTTTGGTATGCCCAAAAAAAGTTGTTGATTTTGATGCTTAATTGCCATCCTTTCTTCTAATGGAGAAAGCGAAAAATCAACTTCTATTTGTGGCTTCTTTATATTATCCATCGTTTCTAAAAATAAAAAATTCTGTGATTAGATGGGCCATTTTTAATATTTATTTTAACAAAAGTATTTGGTATGATAGGTTCGATAATATTTGGCCATTCAATAAAACAATAAGCAGTAGGGTGATGTAAGTAGTTTTCTATGCCAATATCAAGTGCTTCTTCTACACTATTTAAGCGGTATAAATCAATATGGAAAATAGTGTTATTGTTGGGCAAAGGGTATTCGTTTATTATTGGATAAGTGGGGCTTTGTATTGCATTAGTATAACCCAGTTGTTTACATAATGTTTTAATAAAAGTAGTTTTACCGGTACCCATTTCGGCATAAAACAAAAACTTGGTTTTGTTGTTATGGCTTTGCAAAAGGGCTTGGGCTATAGCAGGTAAATCATCAATTGATGTTGCCTTAAAAGTATTCATACTTCATTATCACTTTTTGATGAATGGGAGTACTGCGCCCAACAACACCTGGTTCTACATTGTATTCTGCTCCCATTTCATACACTAATTTTTCTATTAACTGGCCTTCTTCATCATACTTAAATTGAACTAAACTCGAATTAAGATCAGTTTGTAAATTGCTTTGTTTTACTTCTATTTGATTGCCCTTTGCATCATAAGTATATGCTACTCTTATTTCCTCATTAATATCTCTATGGCTTAGGTTGTTATTTTGGTCGTAAAAATATTTCGTCTCGTTAATTTTATTACCATTAGGGCTTAGCCTTACGCTTTGTATTAAATTATTATTTTCATCGTATTGCATCATTTCTTTACTCGAAGGTTCTTCGTTTTCGTAAATCGTTTGCGCAATCATATTTCCGTTTTCATCGTAATCAAATTCTTTTCTCAACATTTCAAAACCTTCATCATCTTCTTCAATGTTAATTAATAGCAGTTCCTTATCATTATATTTACTTATTTCTCTGCCTTCTAATTCGCCGGCTTCATCTGTGGCAATCCATTTATAAGTATTTTCTGGTTCAGTATTTTTTTGGTAAGATGATATAGAACCGTCGGCATATTCAACTGCTTTTTTAACTAACTTACCTTCTTCGTCATAAACATAAGTCCAATGTTCACTTATGTTTTCTTCATCTAAAAATATTTCTTCGGCAATTCGGTTGCCTTTTTCATCGTAAGTATAAGTAGATTTGTTTTGTAAGATGCCGTTGCTCTCCCAAGCAGCGGTTAAAATAGTTTTACCAGCTTCGTTAAAAAGCTGTTGATAGGTAATAAATTCGTTTAGCACTTCATCACCAGAAGAGCTAATTAGCTGGGTTAGTTCTTCAATTTTTTTAACCTTCTTTTTCTCCATATAATTTTAGCAGCTGTTTATCTGTGATTTAGTTATTTTTAACCATCCAAAAATAAAAAAATAAATGCTACAAGGCTTAATTATTTACTGTTCCAATTTTTTTACTACTATAGTTAGTTGGTTAGAACAGAATATGCTGCCTTGTTATTTTAAATATTTTTTTGGAATTGATTGTCCTGGCTGTGGCTTACAACGTTCCATTATATTACTATTAAGGGGCAATGTTGGCGAGTCGCTACAAATGTACCCGCCACTACTGCCTATTGTTTTTGTTTTGCTATTACACTTTTTTAACAAACAAGCAAACTATAAAAATAAGGCGATTTTATTTAAGCTTTTTGTTTGGATTGTAGCTGGTATTACGGTGACAAATTTTTTGTATAAACTGGCAGTTAGCACTAATATTTTAACTTAAAGGTATAGATAAATCGAACTTTACTATATCAACAAATTGCTGCACTCGGTTTTCTAACGCTGTTCTGCTAAGGTCAATCAATCTTTCGGTACCAAATTTTTCTACACAAAAGGAGGCCATTGCTGAGCCATATACAACTGCTCGTTTTAAATTATCAAAACTCAAATCATTTGTTTTAGATAAATAACCACAAAAGCCACCCGCAAAAGTATCGCCGGCACCTGTTGGATCAAAAACTATTTCTAAGGGCAGGGCAGGGCAGTAAAACATATCGTTTTCTTTAAACAACAAAGCACCGTTTTCGCCTTTTTTTATTACTAAAACGCTTGGTCCCATTTCCATAATTTTTTGGGCAGCCAGCTTTAAATGATATTCGCCAGAAAGTTGGCGCGCTTCTTCATCATTTATAATTATACAATCAATATGTTTAATAACGGTTAGCAATTCATCTAACGAACTGTCCATCCAAAAGTTCATAGTATCTAAAGCAATAAACTTTGGCTTTTGAGTTAAGCGATTAATAACGCTATGCTGAACGCCTGGTTGCAAGTTGCCCAACATTACATATTCTGCTGTTTGGTAGGCTTCTGGCAAAACCGGGTCGAAGTTGCCCAACACATTTAGCTCGGTAACTAAAGTGTCTCGTTGGTTCATATTATCGTGGTATTTACCCGACCAGAAAAATGATTTTTCGTCTGCTTTTATTTGAAGGCCTGCGGTATCTACCCCACGTTGCTTTAAATCGTCAATTACTTCATTAGGAAAGTCACCACCAACTACGGCCACTAGTTGCACTTGATTGGTAAATTGTGCAGCAGAATAACAAATGTAGGTGGCCGCTCCGCCAATAATTTTATCTGTTTTGCCATAAGGGGTTTCCAAAGCATCGAAGGCCATTGAACCAACTACTAATAAACTCATTTAAGAAAATTTTTGCAAAAATAGAATTTTTACGTATATTTTCACTTTTTAGTAGGGTTTTATTGAGTAGGCGTTTTATTTTTTTATCATTCCTTTACTGTGTTTTCAGTTTCTATGTTGCTTAATTTAAATTTATACGTAGCAATATTATTTTAAAATACTACGTTATTTATGTTATAAAAATATATACATTATAATGAGGTTTATTCTAATCACACTTTGCTTACTTATTTTTTCTATTTCAACTTTTGTCCAAGAAATTTTTGGTGGTATAAATTTTGGCAACTCAAAAAAATTCGTTTTAGGAAACGACAACCATAATCAATATATGATTATAGAAAGCGAATGGGATATTTTATGGAAAAATAAAAAATGACAACTGCTGTATAATGGCTTAAATTTAAATTTTGGAATAAACAGTGGCGATGGTTATAAAATTGGCTTAGGCTACAAAACGGTATTTGGTATAGATTATGATGAAGAGGACAAACAGCACAATATTGGTATTGAAAGTACAATCGGTTTTTCGTACCGACCTGCAGCAGCCTATACCGAAATAGCTAATTATGGATTTGCCTTAGATTATAGCTTAGGCATCCGGTTTAAGCTTTTTCAAAACTACGGAGCCAAAATAATGTACAATTTATCGTATAAATATTATAACGAAATTGAAAACGCTAATTATGAACAGGGTTTTTCAATAGGCTTTGTTGGTCCGGTTTGGGTAAACAAAAAATCTATTTTCAAAAGAAGAAAGGCTTTAAAAATTCAACAAGGAGAATAACTCTACTTGGCAGATCTCTCTGTTTGACAAATGCAAAAAAAAGCCACCAAATTGAAACTGGTTTGATGGCTTTTTTATATCATAAATTATTGATGTTTTACCACTCTACCTTAACAAACCTTTTGGAAGCAAGTGTGGAAGTTTCATCATTTAAAAAATGAATGATATAAGTGCCGTTTGGCAAGCTACTAACATCAATACTTTCAAAAGACTGATTCTTATTTTCTAAAACACTTTGCCCATTTAAGTCATAAATTTTGAAATTATTGTAAGTTTTACTTGATAAGATAGGCCACAATACTTTTAACTCCTCTTTTACGGGATTTGGGTAAAGTGTAATGGCTTTATTCAACAAAGTGTTTTCTTCTATGCCTATTGGTATATCTCTTATTTTGTTGCCATTGCAATCGCATTTGTAGGTATCATAAAGATCTGAAATTTGAAAACCTAAATCTAATGAATCTTTATATATCCTACCGTTTCCACTAACATATTGTGTTATACTGTCTTCATTCAAAAACAGGTGATTATATATCCAAAACAAACTGTCATTTTTTGCGTTAAATCCTAAAATATAAGGTATAGATAATATTACTGCATGTATTTCAAGGTTAGTTGAATCATTGGTGGCGTAGTTTACTTCTACTTCATATTCAGTTGTTTCCTGCCAATTATTATTGCCTTCCCAACAGCGTTGTGTTACGGCGTAAATACCTACTATTTCTTTTAAGTTTTGGGTATGAGCATAGTTCGCAAATAATAGTAGAATTACACTAATTTTTAACATTCTATTTATCATAATTTTTAATTTTATTGTTCACCACATTCTACAATACGGGCGGTAAAATTGCCGCCTTGTTTTACTTCAAAATTATTGTTGAGTTGTACTTCTCGGCTGACTTCGAAAGTTAAATGATTCGTGCCACGACTGATTGATCAACTAACAAGGCGTGGCACGAATTTAGTCTTATTCTATTTTAACAAACCTGCCCGAAGCAATGGAAACCTCATCATTTAAAAAGTGAATAACATACACCCCCGCTTGTAAGCCACGCACTTTAATGCCTTCAAACAGTTGACTTTTATTCACCAAAACACTTTGCCCGTTTAAGTTATAAATTTTAAAATTATTATAAGTTTTACCTGATAAGATAGGCCACAATACTTTTAACTCCTCTTTTACGGGATTTGGGTAAAGTGTAATGGCTTTATTGAGCAAAGTATTTTCTTCTATGCCTATTGGTACATCTCTTACTTTGTTGCCGTTGCAATCGCATTTGTATATATCATAAATATCTGAAGTACTCATATTCAAATCAATCGAATCTTTATAAATTACTCCATTACCTCTCACGTATTGTGTTGTACTGTCTTCATTTAAAAACAGATGATTATATATCAAAAACATACTGTCGTTTTTTGCATTAAAACCTAAAGTATAAGGTTTTAACAAAATAACTTGCATTTCAAGATTGGTTGAATCATTAGTTGCGTAGTTAATTTCTACCTCATATTCAGTTGTTTCTTGCCAGTTATTGTTGAATTCCCAACAGCGTTGTGTTACTGCATAAATACCTGTAAAATCAGCTAAATTTTGTGCAAAAATGTTTGAACTAAACAGTAAGGCAATAACAGAAATTTTTATTTTATGTATCATAACATCCAATTTTATTGTTCTCCACATTCTATAATACGAGCAGTAAAATTGCCGCCTTGTTTTACTGCAAAATTATTATTGAGTTGTACTTCACGGCTGGCTTCGAAAGTGATATTTGTATTATTATTTATAATTACCGTATTATTTGTAGTTATGTTTACCGCTTCGGTAACAAGCGGAAAAAAGGTAGTATTTGAATAAGTTACATCATCTTTGTCACAAAAATCAACTTCAAAAGAAATTGTTGAAGCTCCAGTATTTGAAATATTTTTTATGGCAACAACGCAAGTGCTGCTGTCACTCAAAAAGCAAAAGGGATCGGTCGTGTGGCTGAATTTACCTCTTCCTAAATTACCGGCAAAATTAGCTTTTAAATAATTGCCTTTGCTGTTTACCGAGCCACCTTCTCTAAATACATATACTTCATCGCTTACTCCGCCCGGCACTTCATCTCCGTTTCTGTAATTACCCCAGTAGGTTTCGTTTATACGGTATATTAGTAAGCCGCTTGATGGTATGGTGCTTTCGAAAGTGCCTCTTTTTCTGCGATACTCCAGCATTAAATATTCATCGGAATTGGCAATGGGTATTTTATAGCAGTTATTAGTAGCATTGGTAAGGTCATTTAAGGTAAAAGTACCTGAGTTGGTTATTTCTGGTATGTTGTTAATCCAGCCACAATATTTGTGCTTAATGTAGGCATTGCTATGTTGTGGGGCAACTACATTTGAAGCCATTAAATCCCATAGCCCAACGGGTATTGAAGTTCGGGCTGGATCTGCATGATACAAATCTGGTGCGCCAAAAACATGCATCATTTCGTGGCATATTACGCCTACTCTATTTTGATCTTCCATCTGAAGGAAATAATCGAGTACTTCCTTACCATTAATAAATTCAGTTGATGAAGTTAATCCCCAGCGATGAGACCATAAGATATTATTAGTGCCAAAACCTGCATTGTTTCCTCGTATGATAAAGGATATATTATCAACTCTACCATCAGTATTAAAATCTAAATCCAAACTTGCCGGTACGTTTGCTTTTACAAAATTTATGGCATTGGCTAATAGGGTATGTTCGCGTTTCTTTCTCTCTGCTCTATCAGTCTCAACATAGCCAATTAGGTTGGTAGGCGATTGTTTTATGTAATAACCTCGGTCGTATGTATCTTGGTAAGAAAGCACTACTGTACCCGAATTAGCTGGGTAAAAAGTGGAGTTAACATTTAGTTTGTTGTAAGAAGCTTCCTTAAAATAGTTGGTTACCGAATTTACACCGCTGCCTGAATTGTTAAATACGTCAGTATAAAAGCTTTGTTTTTCTGTATATTCGGTTTGGCCGGCAAAGCGAATGTATACTACTAAGTTGTTTAAGGTAACCGGTGCTTGTCTGTTCAAAAAGTCTTCTTTGGTAATGCTGGGTTCTATATCTTCTATAAAATAGTCGATGGTTTGTTCAATAACTGCTGGCGGTAGGTTGGTGTCGGGTGCTAAGCCATTTGCTTCGGGGTCGTCTACACTTGGCAAAATGTCTGTTGGCATTAGTTGGTCGTTTACCAACTCGGCATAGCAATAGTAGCCATTGTTTTGATCTTGAACTATGGTGTAGCCGTTTTCGTCGTGTAGCCAATTGTAAAATTCGTCGCCTGTGGCAAAAATGTTGAGTACCCTACCATCGGGTTGCGTTAGGGTTACGGGTACATCGGATAAATAGGCTGCTTGCACAATGAGGCAAAAAAGCAGGTTGAGTGTTACAATAGTAATTTTTAATAAAGCATTCATATTTATTTGTTTTAATAGGTTAAATGCTTGTGTGGTTATTTATTGCTGTTTTAATATTCCAAATATACTAAAAATTTTGCAACAAAAACATATTTTTAATATTATATTAATAAATAACATGTGTTCATTTTTATGTATATAAAGTAGCTAAAAACCTGACAACTTCAATTTGTTTTTTCAAGCTCAAAATTTGGATTGAATGATGAGAATTCAAAACATCAGCATCTTACCACATTATTCATTAGCTAATAATAAATGAAATTTCATTTATTAATATTATATTCAACCGTTTGTAAAAAATGAGTTAAAGCATAGTATTGAACAGTACAATTAAAAGTATTAACTGTAGGGGTAATCTACTCAGTTTTGATAAACCCAAACTAATGGGTATTTTAAATATTACACCCGATTCGTTTTTTGATGGCGGTAAGCATAACAACATAAAAAAGCAGCTACAACAAGTAGAAAAAATGCTTTCGGAAGGTGCAGACATTATTGATATTGGTGCAGCTTCTACCCGGCCTGGTGCTAAACTTTCTAACTCAAATGCTGAAATAGATATTTTACTTCCCGCTATTAAAGCGATCTTAAAAGAATTTCCAAATACCATAATATCTATTGATACTTATCATGCAAAAGTAGCAGATGCTTGCATAAACAATGGCGTTCATATAATAAACGATGTAAGTGCTGGTTTAATTGATGTGGATATGATGCCTACTGTAGCGCAATATAAAAACATTCCGTACCTAATTATGCATCTTAAAGGCATACCAGAAAATATGCAGCAGCAATGCAATTACCAAAACTTAATGGTTGAAATAACCGATTACTTTTTGCAAAGAATAAATATTGCCCGTAATGCCGGCATAACCGATTTAATACTTGATGTTGGTTTTGGTTTTGGTAAAAATATTAATCAAAATTTTGAGTTATTAAACCGATTAAACGAACTTTGTTTGTTGGGTAATTTTCCAATTTTGTCAGGTCTATCACGTAAATCGCTAATTTGGAAAACCTTAAGCATAAAGCCCAGCGAAGCATTAAACGGCACTACTGTTTTAAATACAGTAGCTTTATTAAATGGCTCTAATATTTTACGCGTACACGATGTGGCTGCCGCAAAACAAGCAATTATACTAATACAACAATTAAAAGCTGTACAACAATGGAAATAGGTTTTTTAAACATACGGCTAACTGATGTAATTGATATATTGCTGGTTGCACTTATACTGTACTATGTATATAAATTGCTTAGAGGCAGTTTAGCGTTCAACATTTTTATTGGTTTGTTAGTTTTTTATGCCGTTACCCAAATTACCCGTTTGCTTGGTATGACTTTGGTAAATGGTATTTTATCTCAATTTTTAAACGTAGGCGTTTTAGCTTTGTTAATTGTTTTTCAGCCAGAAGTACGTCGTTTTTTATTACAATTGGGCAGGGGCAATCCATTTAAAAATGTTAATTTTGGTAAACTGTTTAGCTGGCGCAGAAAAAATGTTGCACTTATTGCAGATCCACAAATTAAAGATGCATTGGTTGGCGCTATTAATAAATTTACAGAAGATAGAACGGGTGCATTAATAGTGCTTGCCGATAGCCGTGAAAAAACTTTCTTTGATGATACTGGGGTTTCGTTAGATGCCAATATTAGTATAAAGCTACTACAAAGTATTTTTGATAAAACCAGCCCCTTACACGATGGTGCTGCCATAGTAAGTGGTAATAAAATTACAAGAGCTGGTTGTATTTTGCCGGTATCAGAAAATTCGGATATACCAAGTACGGTTGGGCTGCGTCATCGGGCAGCAGTAGGTATTACCGAGCAAATTGATGTAAAGGTAATTACGGTGTCGGAAGAAACCGGTAAAATATCGTATGCCAAAGAAGGTAAACTCACTTATCAGTTGCAACGAAAGGCATTAAGTAGCATTTTAGATGTCGTTTTAGTAGATAAAGCAAAATAAAGATTTTCATTTTAACGGATATGCGTATATTTGTATTTTAAAATTACAGCAATATTACCAAGTTAAAACATATTTCAATAGGGGAGCTATATGCTTTTTACCAAGCGTTAGATCAAAATGAGAGAAAGCAGTTTCCGTTAAACGAAAACAAAATTTCTTCTTTACAAAATAATAGTAGGGCTACAGCAGAAGATATTGCATTAAGTGTTGCTTATATAAATGATGAAATTGCTGGTAGTATATGTATGCTGGGCGATAGTTTAATGATACCCGACAACAAAACAAATTTCGCTTGGATAAATACGCTTTGGGTAAAACACAAGTATAGAAAAACCGATATCGCCAACAAGTTAGTAGCAGCGGCTGTTCAATTGTATGATGGAAGTGTTTTGGTGGCCGTTTCTCCTTTTAAAAATAAAGAAATTGAATCGCTCGAAATACTGAATAGAATACCAGCCTTAAAAGGGCAAACTTATTATTTCAAATCAATAAGGTATAAGCAGTTACCCAAAAATTCTGTTGGTCAAAAATTGGGCAGATTTGCGATACAACTAACCGATATATTTAAAAATGTGTTTAATACCACAACCAGTAAAATAAAAAAATATAAGGATGACGGCGTGTTTTTTAAAGAACTGTCGAATGCTACCGAGCTACAAAATTTTATTCATCCTTTTTTACAAAAAAATATTTTTAAAAGAAATGCCGATTCTTTAAATTGGATTAAAGAATACCCGTGGAATAGTTTTGAAAATGGCGAAACTCCTCCACATAGGCATTTTGTAATATATGGTGATGATGGCGAAATTACATCGTACTTAATGGTAAGTGTTATTGATAAGCATTTAAAAATACCTTATGTATATGCTAGCGGAGGCACCATATCAAAAGTAACCAAGTTTTTATGGTCGCTTATTTATAATGAGCAGTTAGAGCAACTTACTTTTTACCATAAATTTTTAGGAGATTATATAAAAACACAAAGTTTGCCCTGTTATAAAAAAATGGAGGTTAGCCGCAGGTATTACGCAGGTGAAAAAATAAGTTGGTATTTTAGTTACGAAAACGATATTACCATTGCTGATGGGGATGGTGACTGTGTGTTCCGTTAAATAGTTGGTACTAAAATTGGTTAATTGAAATCTTCTTATCTACAAAATAGAACGCTTTATCCGCCATTAATTAATATTGAACCCAATAAAAAACTATCTGTAATAATAATAATACCAGCTTTTAACGAACCTGATTTAAAGCTCACCTTAAACTCACTATTACAAAATGACCCTACAGCTATTGTTGAAGTTATTATTTGTGTTAACTATGCCGAAAACACTTCTGATGCCGTAAAAAAGACTTCTAAAGCGCAGCACAATAAGTTGGTAGCATGGAGCAAAGGTACCAATACTGAAAAAATTAGTTTTCATTCCATCTTACTAAAAAATTTACCTAACAAAAAAGCAGGCGTTGGTTATGCCCGTAAAGTTGCGATGGACGAGGCAGCTTATCGCTTTCAACTCATCAATAACAAAAAGGGAGTAATTGTAAATTTAGATGCCGATTGTTTGGTTTCTGAGAATTACATAAATGCCATTTCTACTTTTTTTAATGTAAATGAAAATTGTAAGGCTGCCAATATTTATTATGAACATATTACTGATAATGAGTCACCTTTAAGTGAGGGAATTATTTTATATGAACTCCATTTGAGATATATAGTTGAAGCCTTAAAGTATTGTAAATATCCTTATGCCTACCATACCGTTGGTTCAAGTTTTTGTGTAAACACTATGGTTTATCAACAACAAGGAGGAATGAACCTTAGAAAAGCGGGCGAAGATTTTTATTTCCTCCATAAGGTATTTCCTTTGGGCTATTTTGGCGAAATTGCCGATGCGGTGGTTTATCCTTCTTCAAGAAGTTCGGACAGAGTGCCTTTTGGAACTGGTAAAAGTATTGCAGATTGGCAAAACCAGAAAAGAGATTTAAACTACAGTTATAATTTAAAAATTTTCGAAATTGTAAAAACCTTGTTTAAAAATCCGATGATGTTTTATGAAGAAGAAAATTACAAGACTGTTGTACCCGAAACTTTATCTTCTTTTTTAGCAACACAAAATTTTGAAGAAGTATTAAGTGAGATAAAAAACAATACCAATGGTGCTGATGCTTTTGTAAAAAGATACTATCGTTATTGGTCGGGTTTTAAGTTGTGGAAGCTTATTCATTATTTAAGGGATAATTATTTTGAAAACACCCTATTGATGAATAGTTGTAGCGATATTTTAAATTTTAACGGAATATCAACTATTAACACGAGTTTTGAAATGTTGACTATTTTTAGGGCGGTACAAAAAAAGGCATCATACCATAAAATATAATGCCTAATTATTATTTTTGTGAAAGCCTAAATTAATTCAAAGCATCTGATAATGCTTTGCCAGCTTTAAACTTTACGGTTGTTTTAGCTTTAATTTTTATTTCAGCCCCTGTTTGAGGATTTCTACCAATTCTGGCAGCTCTTTTGCCAACACTAAAAGTACCAAAGCCAATAAGCGTAACTTTATCATCTTTTTTAAGCGTGCCTTCAATTGAAGTTAATACTGAGTTTAGTGCTTCTGTAGCTTGTGCTTTCGAAATGTCAGCATCAGTTGCTATTTGATTAATTAAGTCTCCTTTATTCATAATTGTTTGTAAAAATTATTAATGTTTAAAATATGATTATATTTCTAAAATCGGTCTACAAAATTATATTCTTTGCTTTAATATCCAAAGAAATAACAAGTAAATAATAATAGATTAGCTATTTTCTTCTTTTTTTACCTGTTGGTATTAAACCAGATTTTGTTTTGGTATTCTTTTTTACTTTAAATTCCCCTGTTTTTTTGTCAATACCTGGGCAGCCTTGCCTATTGCAAGAAGGTAATAATACTACACCAATAAAAATTGACAAAACCAACACAAATGTATTTCTTTTCATATAAAATTTTTCTAAAAACAAAAGTATTTGCGTAATTTAGCTTTGTTAGGCCGAAATTAACTCTTTTGCAAATAGTTTATAGTATTTTAAATTGTTTTAAGAAATTGTATCTTTAAATAATAAAAAAAATGACACAATTTTTACTTTTTACAAACACTTTTTAACTAAAAAAGGCTGTTTTATTAAGTATTTGAAATCTAATTTAAATTTTATGAAGAAGCATTATTTTATAATATTTTTAATAATTGCCAGCTATGGCTGTAATTTAGATACCAGTATACCTATTTCTGATGCTACCGGAAACATTGATGAAGTAATTATAATAATGGAAAAATTTGACTGGCAAGGCGCGCTTGGCGACACCGTACGGCATTATTTTACACAAGCTTATGATGTATTGCCCCAGTTTGAACCCATTTTTGATATTAGATATTTAGAACCAAATGGCTTTACCAGCTTGTTAACTGCTGCCCGTAATGTAGTTATTTTTGATGTGTTAAATAATGACAGTAGTACCAAATTAAACCACAGCTTATTTGGGGAGCAGTTAAAATCTGGTAAAAATACTTTGATAAAAAAAGACATGTATGCTGGGGGACAGCAAATTTTAACAGTATTTTCCAACAATCTAACCGATCTACTTTCTTTTATAAATAAAAAAAACACACAGCTAACTAAGTTGGTTGCCGATAATGAAAATAAGAAATTAAGAAATACGCTTTATTTGGGAGGCGAGGATAAACAGCTAACTAAACATTTAAAAAGTAAGTTGAATATTGATTTAAAAGTGCCAAAAGGCTATCAAATGGCAAAAGAAGATGATAATATGATGTGGTTTAGATATGATTCGGATAAATATACCGCTAATTTTGTATTGCAAACTTTTGATGAAATACAAACTGCCGATGAATTTGGTGTACTTAAAAGAAATAGTTTTGGCAAAGCCTATGTTGAAGGTACAAGTGATGGATCGTTTATGACTACAGAAGATTTAGTTGGCTATTTTCAAACGGCAAAAACCATAAATAATATTGAAGCCTTAGAGTCTCGTGGTTTATGGAAACTAACAAATGATTTTTTAGGTGGTCCCTTTGTTAACTATAAAATTGAAGATAAAGCGAACAACCGCACCATAGTATTGGATGCTTTTGTAATGGCACCAGCTGGCAAAAAACGGCAAGTAATGCGGCAGTTAGAATATTGGATGAATACGATAAGCCTTTAAATCAACTTTCCGTTTAAAATAAGTTGCTCCACAATATTATTGCCAAACCAATAGGGTATTTCGGCAATCGTTTCCAAAGGTTTTGTAATAATGAGATTTGCTTTTTTACCTATACAAATAGAACCCAAATTGTGGTGCAAACCCATTGCGTAAGCTCCATTTATAGTAGCTGCGTTAATGGCTTCATTTGGTGTTAGTTTTTGTTTTATAGCTGCTAATGATAATACCAATTGCATATTTCCACTTGGTGTACTGCCCGGGTTATAATCGCTGGCGAGGGCCAAGGGTAAGCCGGCATCAATAATTTTGCGTGCTGGTGCAAAAGGTATATTTATAAAAAATGAACAAGATGGTAAGGCTACTGGCATTGTTGTACTGTTTTGTAATGCAGTTAAGTCTTCATCAGTTAAAACTTCCAAATGATCTACGCTTAAAGCGTTGTATTTTACGGCCGCTTTAATTGCACCAATGCTATTAAACTGGTTTACGTGTACTTTTGGTTTTAAACTATATGTAGCAGCTGCTTCTAATATTTGTTCCATTTCGGCTACGGTAAAATAGTTGACTTCACAAAACACATCTACAAATTCGGCCAATTTTTCTTCGGCAACTTGTGGTAGCATTTCTTTTATAATTAGCTCAACATAAGCTTGTTTATTTTTTTTGTAAGATGCAGGTATGGCATGTGCACCCAAAAAAGTAGCCTTAATAGTTAATGGTGTAAGTACTTTTAGTTTTTGAATTATACGCAACATTTTTATTTCGCTTTCAACGGTTAAACCATAACCACTTTTTATTTCAATTGCGCCTGTACCAGTTTCCATTATTTCATTACAACGGTAAAGGGCTTGTTGCAATAATTCTTCTTTACTGGTTTCATTTAGTTTTTTGGCAGAGTTAAGTATGCCACCGCCTTTTGCTGCAATTTGTTCATAGGTTAAGCCTTTAATTTTATCAACAAATTCGGTGGCTCGGTTACCTGCAAAAACCAAATGACTATGACTGTCGCACCAAGCCGGTAATACCATTTTACCTTTAGCATCAATTAGGCGATTGTCCTTTTCTGCTACGCAATCCTCCATCTTACCAAAAGCAGCTATTTTATCATCTTCTAATAATAAAAAAGCATTGTTAATAAAAGGTAACTCAGCCATTGATGTGCCAGCTACCCATTTCAAATCTACCTCATTTCTAACTTGAACCAGTTTTTCAATATTTTTTATTAATACACTCATAATTGTTTAAAAATTTGACATTCCAAAAGAAAAGCAGTAATTTGGCGTTAAAAATAGACAAAATGCCAGTAGAATACAACTTTGATGAGCCAAACTTAGCTGATAATATTGTAGCCGAACCCGGTACAGTTTACCAAACAAGGGAAGAACACACTATTTACAATCCCGATTTTTTTAATAATAAATTTGAGGTAGTACAATTTATAAATAGTGGTGTTAAGCTTTCTATTTTTTTAAAAGTAAAAGAAACATGTCCACTAACCGATACCGAATGGGCGCAATATTTAGATATTTCTTTAAAAACCTTGCAGCGTTATACCAAAGATGAAGCTCACATCTTTAAACCAATACATTCCGAAAAAATTATTGAACTATTAGAGGTAATGAACTTTGGTAATACTGTTTTTGATAGTGCCAAACAGTTTCATTTATGGTTAAAAACGGCCAATTATGCATTGGGCAAGGCTAAACCAATTGCTTTGCTAAAACATTCTTACGGTAAAGAGTTGGTTATGGAAGCCCTTAACCGCATAGAACACGGTATTTTTGTTTAAAGTAAGATGACCATTTATAGAATAACTAAAGCAAAATATGCATTAGATTTTAATGGAACAGGCGCAGCAAAGTTTGGTAACCGTTGGAACTCGAAAGGTACAGAAGTAATTTATTGTGCCGAAAGCAGGGCATTAGCATTCGCAGAATTATCAGTTTATTTAAATGTATCAATGGCATCTATTGCTTATAAAATGTTGACTATTAAAGTGCCAGATCATCTTAAAGTAAAAGAAATTCATTGGTTAAATTTGCCTAAGAATTGGAAAAACTATCCACATATAAGAGATACGCAAATTTTTGGTGATGAATTTGTTGAAGAAAATAAATTTGCTACCATGCGTGTACCATCTGCCATTGTACAAGGTGATTATAACATTGTTATCAACCCAAAGCATAAGGCTTTTAAAGAAATTGAAATAACTGAGTTTGCTAATTTCCCTATTGATCGGCGGTTTTTCGAATAAATAAAATTGCTGGTCGACGAATGTAATGATAACCTAAGCCACTTGAAAATCATCAACCTGCTGATTACACATAATTTTAGTGGCCTCAACAATTGCTTTTACATCGTAACCACATTCGTTCCATAATTCTTGCTGTGTGCCGTGTTCTACAATTTTATCAGGTATACCAAGCCGTTTTACTTTTGCTGTGTATTCATTATCAACCATAAACTCTAAAATAGCGCTACCAAAACCACCTTGCAAACATCCATCTTCAATGGTAATAATTTTATCAAACTTGGCAAATATTTCGTGCAACAAAGCTTCATCTAAAGGTTTTACAAATCTTATATCGTAATGAGCTGGGTTTAAATCATACATTTTTAACTGCTGGCAAGCTTCTACTACAAAGTTACCCGTATGGCCAATACTCAAAATAGCAACTTCTTCTCCGTCTTTAATTTTTCGGCCTTTACCAATTTCAATTTTTTCAAAAGGGGTTTCCCAATTTGGCATTACGCCTTGCCCACGTGGGTAGCGAATAGACCACGGCATAGCTACTTCATTTAACTGGGCCGAATACATTAAATTACGCAATTCGCTTTCGTTCATTGGTGCAGAAATAATCATATTAGGTATGCACCGAAAATAGGCCAAATCGTAAGCACCATGATGTGTTGGCCCGTCAGCTCCGGCAACGCCAGCTCTATCTAAACAAAATACTACGGGTAATTTTTGGATGGCAACATCGTGTATCACCTGATCGTAGGCTCGCTGCATAAAGGTAGAGTAAATGTTGCAAAACGGGCGTAAACCTTGTGTTGCCATACCAGCCGAAAAAGTTACCGCATGCTGCTCGGCAATACCAACATCAAAAGCTCTATCTGGCATTTCTGCCAACATATATTTTAAAGAACTACCACTTGGCATAGCAGGTGTAATACCAACTATTTTGGGGTTAATTTTAGCTAATTCAATTATAGTTTTACCAAATACGTCTTGATATTTTGGCGGCTGTGGTTCTGTAAAAGTTTTTTTACGAATTTCGCCTGTAATTTTATCAAACTTACCTGGTGCGTGCCATTTGGTTTGGTCTTTTTCTGCTAAATCGTAGCCTTTACCTTTTACGGTAATGCAATGCAGTAATTTTGGGCCAGGTATGTTTTTCATATCTTCTAACACATCTACCAAATGGTTAATATCGTGGCCATCAATTGGGCCAAAATAACGCATTCCTAAACCTTCAAATAAATTACTTTGTTTAGAAAGCATTGATTTTAAACCAGCTTCTACTTTGCTGGCTACTTCTTGTGCGTTTGGGCCAAACTTACTAATGCCACCAAGTATTTTCCAAACATCATCTCTAAATTTATTATAGGTTTTTGAGGTAGTTATGTCGGTTAAATATTCTTTTAAGGCACCAACATTGGGGTCAATTGACATACAATTGTCATTCAAAATTACCAACAAATCTTTATCTTTGCTAATGCCAGCATTGTTTATACCTTCAAAGGCCAAACCGCCCGTCATTGCGCCATCGCCTATTACGGCAATTACTTTTTTGTTTTCTTTATTATGATGCACCCCATACGCCATGCCTAATGCAGCTGAAACCGAAGTGCTAGAGTGGCCCACACCAAAAGTATCGTACTCACTTTCGCTACGTTTAGGAAAACCGCTTAAACCTTTATAAATTCTATTGGTATGAAATTGCGCTCTTCTGCCGGTTAATATTTTATGGCCGTAAGCTTGGTGGCCAACATCCCAAACAATTTGATCTGCTGGCGTGTCGTATATATAATGTAAAGCAACAGTTAACTCAAGTACGCCCAAACTGGCCCCAAAATGCCCACCATAAATGCTAACAGTATCAATTATATATTGCCTTAGTTCTTCGCAAACTTTAAATAACTTGTCTTTACCAAGTGTTCTTAAATTTTCAGGTATAATAATTTGCTTTAATAGTTCGCCGGCTTCTACCATTTGTTTTGTATAATATTAAATCTGTACAAAGATATATTATATACTTTTAGTTTAACAAAAATATTGCAGCTAGCTTTACTAATTATTATTTTTTAATAGAAGTTTTGTAAATACGGACGAAATTTTTGAAATAGCCCCGATGGTAGAGGTTATGTTGCCTGAAGCACAAGCCTTGCAGTATAGCGCAACATTTGAACGGACAGCGGGACCAAAAGTATTTAAAAAAGGATGCTCTTTCGCTTCAAATATTTTATAAATCAATAATTTTTGAGACATTAAAATAAAATATAGCTGATTACGTTTTAACTATAGATCAATTTTAAAATAAATTAAAATTAAATATGAAGAGAATTAATTTACTGCTACTAAGCATTTGTATTATTGGCTTTGTTGTATTAATGAATTCGTGTAAAGACCCATGCAAGGATGTTGTTTGTGGAGATAATAGTGCATGTATAGAAGGCGATTGCGAATGTGAAGCTGGTTTTTCTGGTATTAATTGCGAAAATAGAGATGAAGAAAAAACTGCGACACTTGAGTTAAAAATAAATCCAACTTTTGGTGAGGAAACTATTAATTTGTTTGAACCTGTTTTGAATGATGCAGGTCAACCAATTTTTGAATTAACAAAATTATACTTTTATATTTCTGACTTAAAGTTAGATGGCGAGGCTGCAGTAGAAGAAATTATGTTAGTTGATATTGAAGATGCTGAATTAAATGTTGGTAGAACTAAAATTAAACCAGGCGATTACAATTCGATAACTATGGGTTTAGGAGTTGATAAACGTTGGAATTTTAATGATCCTGCATCGTTTGAAAGTGAACATCCGTTAGGTTTTGACCATATTGGTAATCACTGGAGCTGGAATGAAGGATACATTTTTTATAAAATTGAGGGCAACTACTCTACAAAAGAAGACGGTGTTTTAGATGGTGGCTTTTTGTTTCATTTGGGTACCGATGAGTTATACCAAAATGTTACTTTAGATAAAACGGTTAGCCTTAAGGAAAATGAAACTGAAGCAATAGTTTTAAATGTTGATTTTGAAAATATATTTTTTAAAGAAGGTGGCTTAGATTTAAAAACTGAATTTAGATCGCACGGAATGGGAGAGCAGTTTGAAATAGGCCAAAAATTTGCAAATCGTTTAATCGAAAGCCTTGAATAAAAATTTCGCATTTACTTTAGTTGGCTTGCTAAGCATTTCTATTTTTTGGATGGCTTGTAAAAAAGATATGCCAATGGGAGGCGATGAGCCATCGGGTGAACAAGTGAATTATCCAGATCCAACACCTTACGAATTAGAAATTCCTGAAGGCTTTCCAAAGCCAAAAATTCCGGCCGACAATCCTTTAACAGTTGAAGGTATTGCCTTAGGTAGACATTTGTTTTGGGATCCTATATTATCGAAAGATAATAAAATGAGTTGTGCTGGTTGCCATGCCCCAAATGCCGCTTTTAGTGATATTACTGCCACAAGCATTGGTGTTGATGGTGTTTCTGGTAAGCGAAACTCTATGGCTTTATTTAATTTGGCCTGGTCGCCAAGCTTTTTGTGGGATGGAAGTGCCGCAACATTAGAAGCGCAAATTTTAAACCCAGTACGCGACCCTGTTGAAATGCACTTAGCCTGGAAAGACGCAGCGGGAAAATTGAAATCAGAACCGGAATACAAAAAAATGTTTTATAAAGCTTTTGGCATTACTACAGCTATTGATAGCCTTAGTGCCGCTAAAGCTATTGCTCAATTTTTGCGCACAATGGTAAGTGCAGGTTCAAAGTACGACAAAGCTTTACGTGCCCAAGAAACTGGTGTGCAATTAACCGATTCTGAATTAGACGGCTTCACCATATTTTTTAACGATAGCAAAGAAGACGGGCATTGCCAGCATTGCCACGGCAGTATTTTATTTTCAAATACTGATGATTATTTTAGAAATAATGGCTTAGATGCTTGGGATAACATAAATCAACTAGCAGATTTAGGCTTTGGCGGACATACTGGTTTAGATAGAGATGCAGGCAAATTTAAAGCCGTTACTTTACGAAATATTGAGTTAAGTGGCCCATATATGCATGACGGGCGTTTCCAAACATTAGAAGAAGTGGTTGATTTTTATATTTCCGATGTTCAACAATCGCCTACAGTTGACCCGATTATGCGTACTGATTTTTTACAAGCAGGTGGCTTAACATTGGGTGAAAATGGCAAAAAAGATTTAATAGCTTTTTTAAAAACCCTTACCGATTGGGATTTTGTAAACGACACCAGTTTTCATAGTCCGTTTTGATATGCCAATTTACCTGCTTTAATTGTGGTTAATACTTTGGTAGTTAAAATTTCTTCGTTAGGTATAGTTAATAAGTTTTTATTTAAGATGGTGATGTCTGCCAACTTTCCTACTTCTAAGCTACCTCTTATTTTTTCTTGTTTAGCGGCATAAGCATTATTAATAGTATAAGCTTGCAAGGCTTGCTGGCGGTTTAAACATTCATTGGGATAAAATGAAGGTTCTTCACTTTTATACTTACGGGTAACTGCTGCATAAAAATTTTTTATAGGATCGATTGATTCAATAGGGCAATCAGTTCCATTGTTAACCTTTGCACCACTTTGCCATAGGCTTTGCCATTTGTAGCCACCTTCTTTAATTCTTTTTTTACCAAATCTATTTAATACGTAAGATGCATCGCTAGTGCAATGGTTGGTTTGTATTGATGCTAATATATTGTTTTCGGCAAATCTATTAATATCATTAGGGTGCAAATGTTGGGCATGTTCAACTCGCCAACGATGATCTTTTAATTGGTGTTGTCTAATTATCTTTTCATAAATATTTAATACCGTATTGTTGGCTTTGTCGCCAATAGCGTGTGTGGCCATTTGTAAATTATGCTGTGCTGCAAAGTTGCAAATTTGTTCGTATTCATTAATAGCTAAAGTGCAATGGCCGTAATTGTTGGGGGCATCTTCATAAGCATTTAACAACCAAGCTCCGCGGTTACCAATAGCGCCATCCATATATCTTTTTATCGCACCAATTGTTATTTTATTTTTTTTGTAAGGAAATGTTTTAGATAGTTTGAGTAAATTTTCTGCGCTTTCGTGTAGCATCATCCAAACATCTACACTTAAAGCTTCTGTCCCTTTTTTGCTGCTGTATTTTTCATAATCGGGTAGGCGTATGTCAGCATCTTGAAAAAAAGTAATACCATTTTTTAAACATTGGGTTGATGCTAAATTTATAGCTTTATAAAAACGGTTTTCATTTTGCTCGTAATATTGCTGCAATAATTTCCTAATTGGGTTGGTTGCATTTTCATCTAATGCGCCTGTTAGTTTGTTGTTGTGTTGTATAATTTTACCGCCTTCAATTTTTGATGATATGGAAAGTTGCGCCAACTGCAAAGCTTTTTTATTTACAACACAACTATGCATAGCAGCGTGCCATAACACTACTGGGTGATTTGGAGCAATTTTATTTAATACCGTATTGGTAGGAAATCCTTCAATAAGTTCAGCAGCTTTGTCCCATTTTTCTTGGTGCCAACCTTCTCCTTCTAACCAATTATTGCTTGGCGTATTTTCAACTTTATTTTTAACCAGTTTTAATACTTCGTTCCAGTTGCTGCAAGTGCTAAAATCAAGTTTCATTTTGCTGTAACCCAAGTTGGTAAAGTGACCGTGGCCTTCAATAAAAGCAGGCATCACAAATTGGTTTTGTGCATCTATTATGTTAACATTATTGGGTAACTGTTTCGATAGTTCATCAAACATTCCGATAGCTTTTATTATTTCATCTTCCAGCCACAAGGCATTATCATTAATGACACCAAAGCCATTAAAAATTGAATTACATCTTATTAAAAAAGCATCACTTTGCATTAAACAAAACTAACAATTGAAGTGTAATTTAATGTGTATGTTTGAAAAATGTTTACAACAATAAGCGGAAAAGATATTGAAACGATGGCTAAATTATATCGACTCAATTTAATTAATAGCATTACCGGCTACAAAAGTGCCAACTTAATTGGTACACAAAATAAGGAAGGAAAAACTAACCTTGCGGTGTTTAGTTCTGTTACTCATTTGGGAAGCAATCCGCCAGTAGTTGGTATGGTGTTGCGACCTACAACTGTTCCACGCCATACTTTTGACAATATAATGAATACTGGTTTTTATAGCATAAATCATATAAAGGCAGATTTTGTGGCCAAAGCGCATCAAACTTCGGCAAAATATGGTTTAGAAGCGTCGGAATTTACTACTTGTGGTTTTAATACTTATTATAGTGATAACTTGCCTGTACCTTATGTTAGAGAAAGTTTGGTTAAAATTGGCGTGCAATTTAAAGAAAAACACCAAATAAAAGTGAATGGTACTTTGCTAATTGTAGGTGAAATAATTGAGCTAATAATTCCAGAAAATGCGATTGCTATTGATGGTTTTGTTAACCTTGCTGCTTTGCGTAGCGTTGCTATTAATGGTTTGGATATGTATGGCAGGGTTAGTCCTATTGATCGGCTGTCGTACGCACGGGTAGATGAGCCTGTAAAGAGTATTTTAAAAAAAGATTAAAAAAGCATTAGATTTTCGTTTCAAATAAAAATAAAAGTTTTACATTTGCATTCCGTTTGTAAAAATGGTGTTTCTTTAAAATGATGGTGCGGTAGCTCAGTTGGTAGAGCAAAGGACTGAAAATCCTTGTGTCGGCGGTTCGATTCCGTCCCGCACCACTTTTAACCTTTCAGGCAGTTTCAACGACTGCCTTTTTTTATGCCTAAAACTCTGAAAACCTACTGTTTATGGCACTTTTGCGAAACATTTTAAATTTCATAACCTATCATTAGCATATCATTTTTGCGTACGCTATGCTGAAATACTACAAAAATCGAATTGTTAGCGATACATATCTGCACCATAAAAAACCCACTAATAAAAGAACTCAATCCAAAAGTAAATGAAGTTCACGAAAGTTATTTAATCTAAATTTAGCTCCACTTTTTTTTAGTAGTATAACACAAAGTCAATTAAAAAAATATATTCAAACATTTTGCTATTTTTAAGCCTCGCAAAATAAACATATTATTATCCACTTTTTAAAATAAATTTTTTTTCAACTATGAAATTAGAAAAAATACTGGCTAAATTAGGCACTATCGAAAAGAACTCATTTATACGGAATATCACCAACATTATAAATGAGCAACCCAAAAACGAAAAGCAAATCAATAAGATTTTAGATGAAGTGGATGGCGCAATTAAAAATGCCGATGATGAAAGCGTGTCGAAAATTTTTAACTTAATTGCTTATGAATACAGCAGTTTGCTAAAGCAAGAATTTTTAGATACCGCTAATCAATTTGATGTGTTGATTGATATTTTAATTCGTGACGGTAACTGTATTATGTCGAGAGAGTGGATGTATGACTTATACCGAAAAGATGCAAACAAACTGAAAAAAAATATTAGCAGTTTTAAAAATTTGATTGATATTGAAAGCGATGATTTAAGAGTAAGGGATTACAAAGTTTACAGGGCTTGCTTAGAAACTGCATTTACCAACGATTTAAAGAACAATTTAGAATCTAAAATAACTAGTGACGAACAAAGTATTTTAGTACGTTTATCAGATGAATTGGATTTGTCACAAGAAGAAATTAAATTGATCAATTACCAAATTTTACCACTAAAGAAAAAGGATATTGATGATTTAATTGAGTATCTTAAAAAAGCAGGTATTATTTTATATTCTAAAAAAAATAAAGTGATTTATGTGCCGGATGAAATGGTTACTTTGCTAAGAAGTATAAGAGGCAGAACAGTTGCAGATAAATATGTCAGGCGAATACTAAAATCATTGAGAGACCCACAACTGAATTTAATTGCCAAAAAGCACAACATTAAAAGAAGTTTAACTAGTGAAGAAAAAATAAAATTGATTATAAATGAAGGTATAGGCGTGTATGGAATTTTTGCCAATGGCATACACAAAGAAGGGATTAGCATTAGTGAAAAGAAGAAATTTTTTAATGAATTTATTGACAAGAAGTTAAGCATAAAAGAGCCGATTAGAGGAACTACATTAAAACAAAAGGTTGGTAACTTAATAGCTTTTTACAACAAGCGTGAGCAAGATGATAGGGTAGCTATTTCATTAGATGGCTACAATACTTTACTAACAGATTTAGGCGAAATATTATCTAAATGCAACAACATTATAAAAAATGAATATGAATTGCAGGCAGAAAATGTACTATCGAGCAGGTTGTTATTAGATTTAAACATTATGCCTAAAGATGTATTGTACGTATTGCCCGATGAGTTGATTAGAAAATTTTGTGCGGCTAAAAGTATATCAATTAGAGGCGATGAGTTTGACAATATTTTGGATGCTTATAAAGACACTAAAAACTTGTTATTAGAAAATTACGAACAAATTGCCAATAGAAATTTAAACCAACTAAAAGAAAATGGTATTAGGATTAAAGAGGCTGATTTGGGAATTAAATTTGAGGAATTGACCAAAACCATCTTTACGGATTTAGGTTTTAATGTTAATGAAACTTTACGAAAAAGCATCAATACAAAAAAAGATAAAATTGATATTTTAATTAGCCTTACTAACAACAATGTGCTTTTAATTGAATGTAAATCAATAAAAGAAAGAGGTTATAACAAATATTCCTCAATAAGCCGACAACTAAAATCTTACATTAGTTCCATTCACAAACAAGGCTACACGGTTATCAAATCGTTTATAGTTGCGCCGGAGTTTAGCGATGATTTTGTTTCAGAATGTTCTGTTGAAATGGATTTTAGTGTAGCTTTAATTAAGGCAAAATCATTACTCCATATCCATAATGAATTTAAGAATTTGAAATTAAAAACATTCCCCCATCAATTAATTATGAACGATTTGGTGGTAGATGATGAACGGATTGTAAAGGCTATGAAACGAAAGTGATGTTCTTTGAATTGCAGAAATATGATGAACTTATAAATAAAACAAACCCATAAAATACCAGTTTTTGGTATATTTGCAATAAACAGAAGCTATGTCGAAAAATACATCAGTAACATTAGGGGCTCATTTTGAAAGTATTATCGAGAAAAGTATAGAATCGGGGAGGTATGCTTCTACAAGCGAAGTAATTAGAGCCGGTTTGCGATTGTTAGATGAAAAAGAACAACAAATTGAACTGCTACGAGAAGCCATTGAAGCTGGAGAAAAAAGTGGTTACGTTAAAAATTTTGACCCTGTGAAGCATTTGGCAGAACTTAATCGAAAATATACGAAAGCAATTTCATAATCTCCTTAGTTTTTTAAAATCACTAATATAGTGATATATTATATAATGGATAGTAAAAAGTAAATTTACATCTGTACTGATTCTCCCTAACTTCATTTAAAAGCCTCGTCTTAGCTTAGCCTAAACCTACGTTTTCGCCTCACCAGAAAAATAATAATCTACTCTAAATTGATAAATTTATTTTCTCACCATCCCTATAAAAGATGTCTAATCATGAAATAAGAAATCTTACATAATTACATTTCATCATAAAATAGCTTATATTTAAACCACAAAAAAATAGTAATGTCGAAAAATTTAGATTCAAAAAAATTAAAGTTGATCAAAATTATTATGAGTATTGGGGAAGAAAATCTCCTGGATAAAATAGATTACAATATATATGAAAGCCAGAATGGACATACTGCTATTTTAGAAAAGGTCGTACAACCAACTAAAAAATCTATTTCAATTGAAGAGATGATTAAAGAGCAAAACTATACACCTATTTCTGCCGATGAGTTTTTTCAATTAGCCGGTCAACTTGAAATAGAAGAAAGTTTAGAGAATTTATTAGCGCAACTGGATTAATTATCTGAATGACCTACCTTTTAGATACAAATGTTGTTGTGATTTATGTTCGAAGCAATCAACAAAGTAGAAATTTAGAAGCCGACTTACAGTTAATGATACCAGATAACAATTTAGTAGTATCGGCGGTTACGGTTGGTGAAGTTAAATCCTTAGCACATAGAAACAATTGGGGTATAAAAAAACTTCAAAAATTAGAATTGCTGTTGAATAGATTTTTGATAGCCTCCATAAACGTTGAAGAAGTTATGAATATGTATGCTGAGATTGATGCCTATAGTCAAGGTAAATTTGCTCTGAAAAAATTTCACTTATCTGCCCGCAATATGGGTAAAAACGATTTATGGATTGCAGCTACCGCGAAAGTTTTAAACCTCACTTTAATTACAACCGATAATGACTTCAATCATTTAGAAAATGACTATTTGAAACTAATGAAGGTTGATTTGGCGAATTTTAAAACAACATCATAAAAACCTATATGAACTTACCTAAACAAAGTCACGAACAAAAATTAGAAAGAGAAAGTTACAGACATTTACTTATGCTCTTCGAAGAAGACTTTCATTCTGAATATGGTTTTATAGTTAGCGATCATAAAAGTTATGATTATGGCGTAGATTGTAACCTTGAACTAACCATTGGTGGAGAAGTAACTAACTTTAATTGCCATGTACAATTAAAAGCGATTGATAAACTTGAAAAGACGGCAAAAAATACAGATGATTCATATAGTATACAAATTAAAACTTCAAATATAAATTACTTGCTGAACGCTACAAAGTCTCTATATATTTTATATGTAAATAGCAAGAGTGAATTCTATTATGCATGGGCAGACGAATTCATATCAACACTAATTGAAAAGGATAAAGATTGGCTCTATAAGCCATCAAAAAAATCCTTAAGGTTCTACAACAAAATAGATAAGCAGGCTCTATTAGATATTTATAATGAAATTAGAAAACAAGCAAAATTATTCAGAAAAGTAAGCGAAAATTTATCCGGCTACAATAATGCAATTCTTCCAAAATCATCTAATCTTATTATTAATATGGATAATTTTGAAGTGAAAAGTGAAAACGAGATAATAAAATTTATTGAAGAAAATGGAGAGCAGCTTTTAAATCAACGAAAGGAAAATCTTTTGATTGAAATGTCTGAAAAGTTAACAGAAAGTATTCAAAATAGCCCACTTGCCTGTTTGATATTGGGAATCGCAAGTTTTGAAAGTGGCTTCGCTTACAAAGCACTTGATTACATAATTAAAGCAAATAGGAATATCTCTAAATTAAATGAAAAATATAAAGCGGTTTTAAAATTTCATGAAGTAAATTTTAAATACGTAATGGGTTTAATTAGTGACAGGCATTTAGAAAAACAAAAAATTGGATATGAAGGACATCAACTCTATCTTGAGTTTTTACAAATTGAAAATAATTTTAGAACATCTACGGAAGAGGATACCGAAGAAAAGCTTATTCCGATAAGAAACTTTGTCAAGAAAATGGAAGGATTATCTAAAAAGTATCCAAAAATTTATTTACAATCTAAAATTCAACTTTTGCGTGCTGAAGGTTGGTTAGTAAATCTTCAATTTAGAAATCAGACATATAGAGAAGAAAATGGAAAGAAATTAGACAAACTGTCCAATAATATACAGCAGAAGGTCAGAAAATATGGAGATATAGTATTGGAAGCTATTTATATTGAAGCTTATGTTTCCTTTCTGGTAACAAATCTTTCGTTTGAATATAAACAAAACAAAGACTCAAAGAAATTTAACCATCTAAATTATCAAATTGATACTGCATTTGACATTTTTGTCGCACATCACAGACATCGAAATGCTTGTGTTTCAATTCTAACAAAATTCAAACTTTATAAATATTTTGAATATGAAAAAGATGCAGAAGTAATTCGAAAAGGACTATTTAAACTTTTAAATTTTTACGATTTTATTGATCTCCAAAATGAAGTAATAGAAATTGAGGAAGCTATTGACAAGTTTAATTAATCTTTTTCAAACCATTAACTTAATCTATGTATTTTTGATATATCCCCAACTTTCAAATTTTTTATAATACTTTGTACGAAATATTGTATAATAAATTTATGAAAACAATCACCGTATCAACTTTAGAACCAATTTAAAATCTCATTTAGACGAGGTAAGCAACAATTCAGAAATCATCATCATACCAAGAAATAACAATGAAAAAGATGCAGTTGTTGTTATGTCAATTACTGAATATAAATCAATAGTAGAAACGGAATACTTATTGAAGTCATCTTAAAATAAAAAACGGTTGTTGAAATCTTTAGATGAATTGAACAAAGGCAAAACCCGCAAGGTAAACATTGATGAACTGAAAAAATGAATGTTAAATTTACTGAAACGGCTTGGAGTGATTTAATGTATTGGTTAGATAACGATTTAACCATAGTTCACAAAATTAGTGCTTTAATCAATTCAATTAAAAGAACGCCAACCAAAGGAATTGGCAAACATGAACCACTTAGATATGAGTTTAAAGGTTGTTGGTCGAGAAGAATCAATTTGGAGCATCAGTTTGTTTACAAAATTGTTGGCAAAAGAGGTGTTGACCAAAAGTACGTGGTTTTACAATGTAGATACCATTATGAAAAATGAGTGATGTAATGCATCCAACACAAAAAACATTTAAAAACGAACCAATAAAAGCAGGCTTCTTTAAAAAGCTAAAATCACTTTTTATAACCGACTAATCACAAACCATTGAAAGCAAGGGTTTACCATCTACTGTATCAAAACAGAAATTTCATACAATTTATTTATGCCTTAATCATTGGTAATGTAATTGCGCTAATACTCGAATCTTACGAGCCGGTATATTTAAAATTTCACACCTTCTTTAACTGGTTTGAAATATTTTCAGTATTGATATTTACCTTGGAATATGTTGGTAGAATTTGGGTAATCAATTTAAAAGGAGCAAAGAGAAGTAAGTTTATATTTAGTGTTTTCGGCATCATTGATTTATTAGCCATATTACCGTTTTATTTGCCAATGGTGTTCCCTTTTGATTTACGGATAGTTAGAATACTAAGATTGTTTAGGTTGTTGCGTATCTTCAAATTAAGCCGTTTTTCAAAGTCATTCAAAACCATTAAAAAAGTGTTGAACGAAACCAAAACCGAACTAATGATTACGGGTTTTGTTTGTGCTATTTTGTTAGTGCTATCATCAACATTAATGTATTATTGTGAAAGCGAAGTACAGCCCGAAAAATTTAAAAATATTGGTCAGGCAGTGTGGTGGGCGGTTGCTACTTTAACCACCGTTGGCTATGGTGATGTTTACCCTGTTACCAATGTAGGTAAATTTTTGAGTGCTATTATCGCAATAATCGGTATTGGCATTGTTGCCCTGCCAACTGGTATTATTAGTTCTGCCTTTATTGAAAAAATACAGAGTGATAAAGCAAAAGATATTAAGGTTTGTGTTTGCCCGAAGTGTGGTAACAAGTTTGAAGTGTAAAGCATAGGCGGTTATCAACCTGCTCAAAAGTGGTTAAAAGACCGCAAAGGGCGTGAACTTAGTTATGAAGATATAAGACACTATCAAAAAATTATAGTTGCCCTAACCCAAACGCATAGCCTTATGCAGCAAATTGATAAGATAGAGATTGAGTAAAACTATTATTTAACTGAATACCGTATATTTGAACCATGAACATTATCTTATCATCAGCTTTAGAAAATTTTGTTAAAGAAACGGTAGCAAGCGGACTTTACAACAACGAAAGTGAAGTAGTGAACGAGGCATTGCGTTTGTTGCAAGTAAAAGAGAAAAAAAGAATAGCATTATTTGAGGCTTTAGATAAAGGCTTTGAAGATTTGGAAGCTGGCAGGTACACCACTTATACACCAGAGTTGTTAGATAATATGGCAGATGATGTAATTGCTAAAAGCAAAAAATGAAAGTTGTATTATCTGATTTGGCACAAGCTGATTTCAATTCCATTTTAGAATATACATTGGTTAGATGGGGCGAAAGACAGGTGCATAAATACAACCAGCTAATTCAAGAAGGTTTAAATACAATTGCCGAAAATCCAAAAACACCATTTTGTAAAAAGATTATTCGCAGAGGTAAAACATTACGTTATTTAAGAGTAGAAAAACATCATATCTACTATTCTATTGAAGATGAATTTATTTTTGTCAATCGCATTTTACACGCACAAATGAACCCTGAATTGCATTTATAAATCGACATAGTAATGAGAAAAGAAATTATAATAGGTGGTAAAATTTTTAAATATAAAAAAAATGCCCTTGCGTATTTTAAAGCCATTTTAAACAGCTACACCGCCGGAGCAATTTTAAACGATAGTGATAAAAATGATGTGTATGAACTTTTAAAATTAAATCCGAAATTTGAAGAAATGAAGAAACAAGGGATTCAAAATTTTAAAGTAGATAAGGTAAGATATAATACGAATTGTTTTTATATTGTAAAAGATGATTTAACAACCCGTGCATTTTCTTACACTAAATGCATTAACGGAAAACAACCACTTAGTACAAAATTTAGTAGAACTTGTAGAGACATTATTCAAAAAGATTTAAGAGCCGTAAAGCAAAAATACTTCAATAAAAATTCTCAAAAAGGACAAGTTAAATGTCAAGAAACAAAGGAGCTATGTTTTTGGGTAGAATTGGTAATTGACCATAGGCAGCCCAATACCTTTTCTGTAATTGTAGATAGATTTATAGAAGTACAAAATATAAAACTAAGCAATGTGAAATACGCTAAAGTAATGGATGGCGTTTTTACATTTGAAGACCAGTATTTAGCTGAAAAATTTAGAGCTTATCATAAGCAAAAAGCAAATTTAAGAATAGTAAAGAAAGGTTTAAACTTAGGGCGTTCACATCAAGCAAGAATTAAACAACAAAAGAAAGATTTGAAAGTGGAATGAAACAACTGCAAAACTTTAAATGATTAATTTTGATTTTTTATTCAAAGATAACTTTTTAAATTATTTGTCTTACTTTTGTAAATAATACAATCTCCAACGCTACCCATAACAACAGCGCACCGATGGGGGTCTTTTTTTTTAAAACTAAACAACTTAATTTATCAGATGGTAGCAATAAAAACAAGTAACTGGACGGCGAACGAAGCCCCAGTAAATTTATCTGATGAAACCGTAAACCTTATTGTTGATGCCTACAAAAAGGGTAAAGAAGATGGTTATAAAAACGCTTTAACTAATGAAGGTAAAATGTTGGCAAAGTCCTTTTCTGAAAACCTTAAAAATGCAATGGCTGTAAGTGAGCAATTACTAAAAGTTATTGAGCAAAATTTAAATATCAATGTAGCCGATTTGTTTTTAAAAATTGATAGTATTAGTAACTTCAAAACTGCCATAATTGTACCTTATGAGTTTTATGTTTCGGATAAGCGCAGAGAGCTAACCGGTTTAATTATAAACAAAGAATTGGAAACCGAAACTGATACTTTTGAAATGACTTTTACCGTAATACCAAATAAGAAAAGTTTAGACAAAGATAAATTACATTCAGACGGTTTTATATTTGAATATGCCAACTAATCATTTATTGCACGCTTAAAAAATACCCACACAATGAAAAACTATTAATTTTAGAAACCGTTCTAAAATCTATTAGAAAAGGAAAATCGAACAAAAATGAAACCGATACCAAACCCGAAATTTTAGAATTGGCAGGCAGTATAAACGAAAACGAAGCTACTGAGTGGCAAAGTGCAATTACTAAAGGTAGGCAAATTGGTGTAAATGAGTGGTAGTATTTTATTAGATACCAACATTACAATAGACGTTTTAAAAAATGATGAGGTAACCATAAAAAAGTTAGTCACTTACAATAAGGTGTTTTATCCAATAATTGCTATTGCCGAGTTAATTTACAGAGCGTATAATGCACAAAACACATCAAAGAAGTTATCAGAAGTTGAAAAATTAAAACTAAAGGCATATCGCTTTATGTAGATGATGCCACAACTTATGAATACGGAAAAATAAAAAGCAAGTTAAAACAAAATAGTACACCAATACCCGAAAACGACATTTGGATTGCAGCCATAGCTTTACAACATCAATTACCAGTTTTTACAAATGATAAGCATTTTAAACATGTAGAAAATTTATAAATAGTCAGTTTGATTAAAAATTGAATTTCAACACTACAATTTATAAATATCATCTTGTTTATGCGGTGGAAACGGAATCGAACTCAATAACTTTTTGCAAGATTAAAATACATGCTCTAAAAGCACCGAAACAACTAAAGATTTTAAACTTTGCGTACACCATTGTTGTAACTATTTGATTGTCAATATTTTTTGTGGTTTGTCCCGCACTACTTTAATCATCTCAAGCACTTTCAACAAAGCC
>Ga0209303_1000231_pt1 | contig 49669 bp, 40 predicted proteins | sample SidtaG_3_FD_187449 | JGI IMG/M metagenome (GOLD analysis project Ga0209303, IMG submission 187449) | Marine algal microbial communities from Sidmouth, United Kingdom - Sidmouth_Asex1 metaG (SPAdes) (version 2) | ecosystem: Host-associated > Algae > Red algae > Unclassified | place: Sidmouth...
CTGCGCTATCTGGTCGGGCGATTGACGGGGCAGTTCGGCTACTTCGCGATCGGCGCCTGAGACCTGACGGCGCACCTTGCGGCGATGGCTCGATCACGGGCCGGCAGCGCGCGGATCACCGGCGTGCAGGGGCTCTGCTAGCATTCCTGTCGCCACGTGGTGTCCGTTTCCGGCGCCCGACACACCGGATGCAACCCATGCCCCCACCGTCCGCCCCCGGCGCCGCCACGCCGTCCAAGCCGCTTTCGGGAGTCGGACTTGCATTGATTGGGTTCGCGGTGTTCTCCCTGCACGATGCGCTGATCAAGAGCGTGCAGGGCATCCCGACCTTCCAGGTCGCCTTCTTCGCAGTGTTGTTCAGCTTCGTGCCGTTCTCCCTGTACCTTGCCGTGGCCCGGCCCGAGCGCTCCTTCCGTCCGCAGGTGCCGGTGCTGATGGCACTGCGTTGCCTGTTCACCACGTCCGGGCTCCTGTGCGGTTTCTACGCGTTCAACCACCTGCCGCTGGCCGAAGCCTATTCGCTGCTCTTTTCGGCCCCGATCCTGATCACGTTGCTGGCCATCCCGTTGCTGGGCGAGCGGGTGCGGGCGTTCCGCTGGTTCGCGATCCTGCTGGGCATGGCCGGTGTGCTGATCGTGTTGCGTCCCGGCTCCGCCCCGTTCGAGGTCGGACATCTGGCGGCGATCGGTGCCGCCTTCAGCTTGGCGATCAACTCGGTGATCACGCGCCTGATCGGCGGTCGCGAACACGCATTGACCATGATCCTGTATCCGATGCTGGCCAACGTGCTGCTGACCGGATTGCTCACCACGCTGGTGTATGTGCCCATGCCCGGCGAGCAACTGTCCAGACTGGCGGCGATCGGTGCGTTGACGGTCATCGGACAGACGATGCTGGTGATGGCCTATCGCAAGAGCGAAGCGCAGTTCGTCGCGCCGATGCAGTACAGCCAGATGCTGTGGGGCCTGGTGTACGGCGCGCTCGTGTTCGGTGAGGCGGTGGACACGACGGTGCTGGCGGGCGCCGGGGTGATCGTGCTGTCCGGTCTGCTGTTCATCTGGCGTGAGCTGGTGACGTCGGTCGGTCGGCCGGTGTTGCAGATGCGCAACCTGCGCGTGACCGGTGGTCCGCAGGTGCGCCCGGTGGAGAACCGGAGCAACTCCGCCCCGGACGATCTTGACCCGCCCGGCCCGCCCGGCTAGTCTCGGCCCATGATCGCCTGCTCGCCCAGCCTGGCCCTTCGATGCCCGACCTCCCTCGGGAGAGTCGGGCCGCCACTGCGCCTTGGGCCCGCAGGCTGAGTCGGGTCGATGCCGCCGGTCGCACCGCCGCCCGGCACTGACTGCCTTCACCGAGTGATCACGTCGCCGCGGTTCGCCGCCTGGACGAGGGATGCCCGGTGACCTTGCGAGACTCGCCTGATGAACAACGACCCCTCCACCAAGTACGTGGCCTACCCGCCGGTGCCGATGTCTTCCCGGCGCTGGCCCGATCGCACCCTGGACGCTGCGCCGGTGTGGTGCAGCGTCGACCTTCGCGACGGCAATCAGGCGCTGATCGAGCCGATGGGGCACGAGCGCAAGATGCGCCTGTTCCACCTGCTGGTGAAGATGGGCTTCAAGGAGATCGAGGTCGGATTTCCGGCCGCCAGCCAGACCGATTTCGATTTCGTGCGCGCCCTGATCGACGGCGATCACGTGCCGGACGATGTCACCCTGCAGGTGCTGACCCAGGCGCGCCGGCCGTTGATCGAGCGCACCTTCGAGGCGATGCAGGGTGCGAGGCAGGCCATCGTTCACCTGTACAACTCGACCTCCGAGCTGCAGCGAAGGGTGGTGTTCGGACTGGATCGCGAAGGCGTCAAGCAGATCGCGGTCGAGGGTGCGGCGATCGTCGCCGAGATCGCGTCGACGCGTCCGGACACGCACTGGCGCTTCGAGTACTCCCCGGAAAGCTTCACCGGTACCGAGCTGTCGTACGCGGTCGAGGTGTGCGACGCGGTGTGCGACGTCTGGCAACCGACGCCGGACCATCCGGTCATCCTCAACCTGCCGGCCACGGTGGAGATGTCGATGCCGAACGTGCACGCCGATCAGATCGAGTGGTTCTGCGACCACGTCGCCCGGCGTGACAGCCTGATCATCAGCCTGCACCCGCACAACGATCGCGGCTGCGCGGTGGCGGCCGCCGAGCTGGGACTGCTGGCCGGGGGCGATCGGGTCGAGGGCACGCTGTTCGGCAACGGCGAGCGCACCGGCAACGTGGATCTGGTGACGATGGCGCTGAACCTGTTCAGCCAGGGAGTGGATCCGAAGCTTGACGTGTCGGACATCTTCGATATCCGCGCCACCGCCGAGCACTGCAACCAGCTGCCGGTGCACCCGCGCCATCCGTATGCCGGCGAGCTGGTGTTCACCGCCTTCTCCGGATCTCACCAGGACGCGATCAAGAAGGGCTTCGCGGCGATGCGCTCCAGCAACTCGCCGGTGTGGGCGGTCCCCTACCTGCCGATCGATCCTCAGGATCTGGGGCGCACCTACGAGTCGGTGGTGCGTGTCAACAGCCAGTCCGGCAAGGGCGGTGTCGCCTTCATCCTGGAGCAGGATCACGGCCTGCAGTTGCCGCGCCGCATGCAGATCGAGTTCAGCCGCGTGGTGCAGGCGATCAGCGAACGGACCGGTGGTGAAGTCGACTCCGAGGCGATCATGCAAGCCTTTCGCAGCGATTTCCTGGAGCCGGACGGGCCACTGCGCTTCAGGCGCCACCAGAGCATCCCCGATCCGGAGGACGAGCAATTGCGCACCCTGATCGCCTGTGTGACCTTCGACGGGGTCGAGCAGGAGATCAGCGGGCGTGGCAACGGGCCGATCGATGCGTTCGTGGATGCCCTGAACGCAGCCTTCGGCGTGGAGTTCCGCATCGTCGATTATCATCAGCACGCCATCCACAGCGGTGCGGATGCGCAGTCGGCCTGCTACGTCGAGGCGCAGGTCGGTCGTGGCGAGACACGCTACGGTGCCGGGCTGGACGCGAACATCGTGGCCGCCTCCCTGAAGGCGGTGTGCAGCGCCTTCGACCGGGCGACCGGTGACGGACTTCTGGTGCCGTCCGGCACCGCCAGCGAGAACGAGCGATGAGCAACGATCAGCAGGGCGACGTGCCGCCGGTCAAGGTGCCCGCGCTCACGCCCGCGCTCACGCCCGCGCTCACGCCAGCGGGCACGTCGGCGGACAAGCCGGTCGACAAGGATGCGGACATGTCCGGCAAGGGGGCGCAAGCGCGCGCGGCCGAGGCGGCTTCCGGCGATTCGCTGGCGCAGGCGGCCCTGGACTACCACCGCTACCCGAAGCCTGGCAAGCTGGAAATCACCGCGACCAAGAACATGGTCAACCAGCGCGACCTGGCGTTGGCCTATTCGCCGGGCGTGGCGGCCGCCTGTCGCGAGATCGTGCGCGATCCGCTGGAGGCCGCCTCGCTGACCGCGCGCAGCAACCTGGTCGCGGTGATCACCAACGGCACGGCGGTGCTAGGACTCGGCGCCATCGGCGCACTGGCCTCCAAGCCCGTCATGGAAGGCAAGGCGGTGCTGTTCAAGAAGTTCGCCAACATCGACTGCTTCGACCTGGAGCTGGACACCACCGACGTCGATCGCTTCTGCGATGCGGTGTCGCTGATGGAGCCCACCTTCGGTGGCATCAACCTGGAGGACATCAAGGCGCCCGAGTGCTTCGAGATCGAGAAGCGGTTGCGAGAGCGCATGAACATTCCGGTGTTTCACGACGACCAGCACGGCACCGCCATCGTGGTGGCCGCCGCCGTCACCAACGGGCTGAAGCTGGCCGGCAAGTCGCTGGACGAGATCAAGCTGGTGTGCTCGGGTGCCGGTGCCGCAGCGCTGGCCTGCCTCAACCTGCTGGTCTTCATGGGACTCAAGCGCGAGAACATCACCGTGTGCGATGTGCACGGCGTGGTGCACACCGGGCGCCAGATCGACATGGACCCCTACAAGGCGGTCTACGCGCGTGACACCGAGGCGCGCCAGCTGTCCGAAGTCATCGACGGGGCGAATGTCTTTCTCGGGCTGTCCGCGCCGAACGTGCTCAAGGCCGGCGACGTGACGAAGATGGCCGATGGCCCGTTCATCCTGGCGCTGGCCAACCCCGATCCCGAGATCGATCCTGCGCTGGTGCACGCTACGCGCAACGACGCCACCGTGGCGACCGGGCGCTCGGACTTTCCGAATCAGGTCAACAACGTGTTGTGCTTCCCGTTCCTGTTTCGCGGCGCACTGGATGTCGGTGCCACCACCATCAACGGCGAGATGCAGGCCGCGGCGGTGGCGGCGATCGCCGAGATCGCCACGCGCGAGGCCTCCGAGGCGGTCTCGGCCGCCTATGGCGGCATGCCGTTCCGGTTCGGACGCGATTACCTGATTCCCAAGCCGTTCGACTACCGTCTGATGCTGGAGATTCCGGCCGCGGTCGCCCGCGCCGCCATGGAGACCGGTGTGGCCACCCGACCGATCGCGGACTTCGACGAGTACCGGCGGCGTCTGCGCGAGTTCGTGTTCCGTTCGGGCAACATCATGAAGCCGGTGTTCGAGCGTGCGCAGGCCGAGCCGCAACGCGTGGTGCTGGCCGAAGGGGAATCGCCGCGCATGCTGAACGCGGCGCAGATCCTGGTCGACGACGGCATCTGTCGGCCGTTGCTGATCGGCCGGCGCGATGTGGTCGTGGGGCAGATCGAGACGATGGGGCTGCGCCTGGTTCCGGGCCAGGGGTTCGACCTGCTGGATCCGAGCGACAACCCGGACATCGAGCGGCACGTGGACGTGTATCACCGGTTGATGGAGCGCGCCGGTGTCTCGCCCGAATACGCCGCCCAGGTGATTCGCACCCGGCCGACCGCGCTGGGCGCGGTGCTGGTGCGCGAGGGCGACGCCGACACCATGGTGTGCGGCACGCAGGGCGCCTACGCGCGACATCTGACGCACCTGCGCGAGATCATCGGCGTGGACGACGTGGTCAGCGATATTTCCGCGTTGATGCTGATGATCACCGCGGCCGGTACGGTGTTCCTGACCGACACGCATGTCACGGTGGAGCCATCCGCCGACGAGGTGGCCGAGACGGCGATCATGGCCGCCAACGTGGTGCGCCGCTTCGGCATGGTGCCGCGCATCGCGCTGCTGTCGCACTCGAACTTCGGCAGTCGCAACAACGTCTCGGCGCGCAAGATGCGTCAGGCGCGCGAGATCGTGGCCGAGCGGCATCCCGAGCTGGCGGTCGAGGGCGAGATGCACGCCGACGCCGCACTGTCGGAGAGCACGCGTGACCGGGTCTTCCCCAACGCCGCCTACCGCGGCAGTGCCAATCTGATGGTGATGCCGAACCTGGACGCCGCCAACATCACCTACAACATGGTCAAGGTGCTCGGTGACAGCCTGCCGGTCGGGCCGATGCTGATGGGCCTGAGAACACCGGCGCACGTGGTGACCGAATCGACCACGGTGCGCGGCATCGTCAACCTGGCGGCGATCGCGGCGATGGATGCCATCGATCACCGGCGCTCGCGCGGTGCGGTGGCGGCGGTGGCGAACGGGACCACCCGGCTCTGAGAGGGCGGCCGATGCCCGGCAGGTCGACAGGAACGATGCGTTGTCCGGGTCGCCTGCTACCATGATCCGGGTGATTGAATCCGATCCCCTGCTCGATCTGGAGCGCTTCCTGAACCGCTTGCGCACCCGTCCGGACAGCATCGAGTTTCCGGACACGATCGCGCTCGTCAATCGGCTGTACCGGTTCGTGCCGACCGGCTTTCGCAATGGCGACCTGATCAACGAACCGGGGCGCAACGACGGTTCCTGCAAGTTGTTCGCGTTCGCCAAGCTGCACGATCTGGAGCCGGCCGAGACGCTGGCCCTGTTCGGTGCCTATTACCGTGCCGACGTGCTGCGCCAACCGGACGGCGACAGCCATCCGAACATTCGCCGCTTCATGCGGACAGGGTGGGCGGGCATCGAGTTCGACGATGTGCCGTTGCGCGCGCGCGGGCGGCACGATCGCTAGGCGATGCCTATCAACCCCGCCACCAGGCCGATCAGTCCGCCGAACACCGCGCCCCAGACCACCAGCCAACCCAGGTGACGCCGGATCAGGCGCTGCATCAGATCGCGCACCATGTCGGGCGTCAGCTCCTCCAGGCGCGCCTGCAGCATCGCTTCCAGACGGGCGCGGAAGCGGTCGCGATTGGCCTCGCTGGTCAGTTGCTTCGCGATGATGGCCTGCACTCCCGGACTGCGTGCCGCGTCCGCCAGAAAGTGCTTCAGCCGCCGGCCGAACGGCTCGCGCAGGGGTTCCAGTGCCGCCACACCGCCCACCATGGACAACAGGTTACCGAAGGACGATTCCTGCACGGTGGAGATCAGCTGATCGAACGCCCCGTCGACGTCGATGCCGTCGAGCAGCCCGGTCAGGTCGATGGCAGGCTTCTCGGCAGGGTTCGCCCCGTCGGTCGACTTGCCGCCGGCCACCGCGAGTGCCGAATCGGACGAATACGGGCGGGCGGAAGCTTCGAACAAGCGCTCGACCTTGTCGGCACCGAACAGCTCTTCGCGCACCAGCTCGACGATGCCGTGCTTGAGTTCCTCGAAATGCACCACGATCACGCCCGAACCATAAAGCCCGGGGACGCGCTCGAACAGCATGTGCACCGCCAACCAGTTGGTCAGCGCCCCGGACAGCGCGAACAGGCCGATCGACAGCACGACACTGCCGGTGTCACCGCCGATGACGTAGCCGAGCAACGCGATGGCCGCGGCGAGCAGGTTGGGCGTCAGCGACTTGTCCAGCATCGGGCGATGGGTATCGGTTCTGAAGTGGGGCGAAAGGTCGACCGGTGGACGATCATCGATGGAGCAGCTACCCGGGATGCACCGCAGCGTCAGCGGAATCATCTCGTAGACTTTGCGCCGTGAGCATCGAACGTCCGAATCTTGCGCCCGGCGCCTTCGAGTATCCGGCATCCAGGATCCTGGCGCGACAGATGCACGGTCATGCTGCCATCAAAGATGACATCCGCACGGGGCCGACGGGAGCGATATCCACAGGCTCGGTACACTCCTGATTCGCAAGCGACCGCAACCCTTTCGACGCGCATGCTCTTTGGACTCGGTAAACCGGCTGCCCCGAACATCATCGACACGGTCAACGTGCCGGGCTCGGCAGGCTGCATGGGTCTGATGCCGTGTCCGGGGGTGCGGCTCGACGAGCTGGTTGCCGGGCAGAAACGTCACCTGCAGGCCGATCTTCGCGAGCTGGAGGCCTGGGGGGCCAACGGGGTGTTGTGCCTGGTCGAAGCGCACGAGCTGAAGATGAATCAGGTCGAGGAGCTGCCGAGGCTGGTGCAGCAGTCCGGCATGTGGTGGCGGCACCTGCCGATCATCGACATGGACATCCCGGGGCAGGACTTCGAGGACGCGTGGGCCATCGAGGGTGAGCGAATCCGGCATGCGCTGCGAATCGGCGAACGGGTGGCCATTCACTGCTACGCCGGCCTGGGGCGGACCGGCATGATCGGAGCGCGACTGTTGGTCGAGCTCGGCATGGATCCCGAGCAGGCGATCATGGCCGTGCGCGAAAGCAATCGCCGTCGCATCCAGACGAAGGGACAGGCCCGCTTCGTGCGCCGTCTGAAGCCGCTGGACGGCCCCGCACGCTAGCCGAGCGAAAGAAGCATCAGCTCGTAGACCATGAGGCCTGCGTACAGGCCGGTCAGTGCCGCCAGCAGGGTGCGCGAGCGAACCCTGCCGAAGAGCGTGACGTTGGCGGTGGCAACGAGCAGCGCGGCCGGAATCGCCGTCAGACTCATCTTGGCCAGCGCGAACGCGTTCACGTGATAGTTCAACAGCAGGTTCATCACCGGATTGAGCTCACTGCCTCCGCGCGAGATCAGCGTCAGGGTGAACAGCGCGTCGAGCATAGACATCACGACCAGGGCGATCGCCAGCCAGGCCACGCCCGACTCCACGCGATCCAGCACCGCGAAGCGCCGGTCGGGCGAGCGACGACCGTTCATGCGTCGGGGGTGGCGTACCGAGAACCACGCCGTGAGCAATGTGTAGCGCCGTCGTTCCGGGCGGGCGGCACGCCGCTCCGAAAAACCTGTTTGAGCATTCATGCCCCAGTCTATCCAAAGCGCCGCCCCGACACCGCCGTGGGGTCGGACCATGGCAACCTATTGAATGAATTCGAGAAAGAGCCCACACCTTTCGCATACGAGCGCCTGCAAGGCACTTTTCGGCGCGTTTGAGCGTCGACTAGCGGGTGCAGGGAGAGCCTGCCTCGCGCTACACGGCGGTATTCATGGATCAAAACCGCCTTGCACGTGCGAGATAGTCGTGGATCCGACGTGGAAAGCGTTAAACAACAGTAGCTTGGCGTGGTCCGACCCCAGGTGTCTCACTGGACGGTGGCGATACCGTCACCGTGCCGCGTCCATCTCGTGCCTTCGTACCCCTTTGCCCGGACGCAGGGCATGTCCGGTCGCACCACGCAGCCACCGTCGGCACGGACCCCGCCGCGGGGGCCATTGCGAATCTCCCTCGGGCAGTTCATCGGGCAGGACATGCCGGTGTCCGAGAGCACGCACTGCCCGCACATCCGGCAGTCGAGCAGGGCGCCCTTGAGCACGCTCTCGACCCGGGCCACCGGGCGCTCCAGCCGCGTCAAGCCGATGCGCAGCAGCAGCGGCGACGATAGGCTCAGGATCCGTACGACCGCATGCCACAGCATTTCAAGAGCCGGGCCTGACGCACGGACCAATGACGCAACGCTCCCATCGCAAGGCGGGTCTCAGCTTGCGCCCTTCAGCTTGACCGGCCGGAACAGGCTGGCCACCAGGACCAGCACGAAGGAGCCCATCAACGAGCGTAGCAGGTAGTCCGGCGAACCGACATCGACCACCGGGCTCTGCCCGATCAACACCGGGAAGAACGCCCCGAGGCCCGCCCCGATCACACCGAGCAGGATGTTGATCACGAACACCGAACCACGACCGCGCAGCACGACGCCCGACACGGCACCGAAGATGACGCCGATCAACAGCATCAGGACCAGGTTGGCAGCGGGCATGGCGACTCCGGGCAGGGAAGGGGGTTGACCGTCGTACGGTAAATCATGCAGCCAAGTGTGCGCGAGGGAATGCGCCGCGTAGCGTTCGCGGGAAATTCACCGCCCGAGACATTGCATGACATCGATCCTCCGCGTCGTTCTGGCCGCTTTCCTCATCGGCCCGTTTTCGTCGTCGACGGTACTGCACGCCGCCGATGAACAGGCTGCCGAAGCGGCGGTCGAGGGTGTCGTCGAGGATCTGGCGGACGATGATGAGGAGGAGGTGGAAGGCGCCGATCCGGGAGAGGCGTCCTACAACACCGAAGATTGCGAACAGCCGGGGGAGGCTGCCGGTGATCGGGTAGAGGCGGACGATCTGGACGAGGAGTGCGCACCGCTGATCAAGTGATCGATCGCGTGCCTGAAAGCCCGCACGCAACGCCCGCACGCAACGTTCAGCCCACCACCCACAGACGCGAATGAACCAGCGGAACAAGTCCGACGAGGCCAAGCGCTCCGACAACGGCTCGGATCACGGCACTAGCGCCGGGCCGGCCGATGCCGACGAAAGCGGTTATCGGCGAGACGATTACTGGCGCGCGCAACAGGAGGGAATCGCCCCCGGCGGCGAGGCGGGCGCACAGGCCCTGCGCGAGCGCGAGGCGGTTCGCTCCGGCGGCGCAAGCGACACGTCCGGCCCCGATGACCCGGAGCTCCACGAGGAATCCGAGGACCGTTCGACCGCCCCCGACGACGCCGGGAATGGCTGAACGGACGAGGGACCGCGCCGTTCGGGCCGGGCGGTCAGCTCGACAGCGGTCGACGGCTCCTCAACAGCTTGTGCAGCTCGTTCACCGCCAGTGACAGGATGATGAAGTCCGGTTCCTCGCCGGTATGGATCTGTCCGAGCAGCGCCCGGTAGCGCTCCACCCGCTCGGTATTGCTCTGCGCCCATCGTTCCAGGCGGGCGGCATCGCCCGGCTTGCCGGACGCGGCGACCTCGGCCGTCAGGTGGCGATGCTGGTAGTGAAGGTCCGAACGCAGTTCGCTGCGCGCACGGGCGTGCAGGGGATTGCCGGCCTCGATCTTCGCGATCGCATCGCGCAACCAGTGCAGGTCCAGGAATTCGCCCAGCTCGAAGTAAAGCCCGGCCACGTCGGAGACCGGCGTGCTCTGCGAATGGGCGATCTCGACCAGATCCAGTGCCGAGGACAGCGGTACCACGCAGGCCACCGCATTGGCGATCGCCGGGGTGGCCCCTCCTTCCTCGAAATAGGCCGTGCGTTGGCGCCAGGTGTCCCGAGGCGCATCGGACAGGCAATCCGGCATCGCGGTGACCAGCTCGTCGACACCGTCGCGCCAGCGCATCACCTGGGACCGGTCGGGCAGCACTTCGCGCCAGGTGCGCAGTATCCAGTGGGTGCCGCGTTCGGCCAGTCCGCGAACCACCTGCAGCATGCGCATCTGCACGTCCGGTTGCGCGGTGTTGTCCAGCGCCTCGACCCCGTCGTAAAGGGCCTCCAGCCGGAACACTTCGCGCACGGTCAGGAATGCATCCACCACCACCGCGCCACCGACCCCGAACTCCTCGCTCATGCGGTGCACGAACAGCGGCCCGAGCCGGTTCACGATCTCGTTGGTGGCGACCGTGGCCACGATCTCCCGTCCCAGCCGGTGCTGGTCGATCTCGGTGGCGAATCGCTCGCGCAGCGCGCCCGGAAAGTAGTGCGTCAGCATCGGGCGGCGTTCGTCCCGATCCGGCAGCTCGCTGGCCAGCAGCTCCTCGTACAGCGTCATCTTGGCGTAGCTGACCAGTACCGCGATCTGGGGGCGGTTCAGCTGGCGACCGGTGGCCGCGAGCTCGGCCATGGCCTCGGCGTCCGGCAGGTACTCCAGCGACCGGTCCAGACGGCCGGCGTCCTCGAGCATCTGCATGAAGCGACCCTGGTCGTGCAAGGTCGCGACGCCTTCGGCATGGTGAAGGTCGATGCACTCGGTCTGCAGGTAGTTGTCGCGCAATACCAGCTGCGCGACCTCGTCGGTCATCGATTCCAGCAGGGCATCACGCTCGTCGGCCCGCAGGGATCCCTGCGTGATCGCCGCGCGCAGCAGGATCTTGATGTTGACCTCGTGATCCGAGCAGTCCACGCCGGCGGCATTGTCGATCGCGTCGGTGTAGATCAGCCCGCCGGTGTTCGCGTACTCGATGCGCCCCTGCTGGGTGAAGCCCAGGTTGCCGCCCTCGCCCACCACCCGGCAGCGCAGTGCCGAGCCGTCGATGCGCACCGCGTCATTGGCGCGGTCGGCCGCATCGGCCGCCGTTTCCTGGGCCGCCTTGACGTAGGTGCCGATCCCGCCGTTCCACAGCAGGTCGACCGGCGCACGCAGGATGGCGCTGATCAGCTCGTCCGGCGTCCAGGTATCGCGCTCCACGCCCAGCGCCGCCTGCGCCTGGCTCGACAGCGTGATGCGCTTGTCGCTACGGCTGAAGATGCCGCCGCCGGCCGACAGCAACGAGCGGTCGTAGTCGTCCCAGCTGGAACGCGGCAGGTCGAACAGGCGCTTGCGCTCCGCCCAGGCGGCCTGCGTCGGCGGCTCCGGATCGATGAACACGTGCAGGTGGTTGAAGGCGGCCACCAGCCGGATCTGCTCGGACAGCAGCATGCCGTTGCCGAACACGTCGCCGCCCATGTCGCCGATGCCGACCACGGTGAACGGGGTGGTCTGGGTATCGTGACCCAGGCCCCGAAAATGGCGCTTGACCGACTCCCAGGCACCGCGGGCGGTGATGCCCATCTTCTTGTGGTCGTAGCCGACCGAGCCGCCGGAGGCGAAGGCATCGTCCAGCCAGAATCCGTAGTCGCGAGCCAGCGCGTTGGCATGGTCGGAGAAGGTCGCGGTGCCCTTGTCCGCGGCCACCACCAGGTACGGATCGTCGCCGTCCACGCGCCTGACGTCCGGTGGCGGCACGATCTGGCCGTCGGCCACCGCGATGTCGTCGGTGACGTCCAGCAAGCCTCGCAGGAAGGTGCGGTAGCAGTCCACCACGATCGCCTGCGCGGCGGTGCGATCGGTCGGCAGGTCGGCCTTCACGTAGAAGCCGCCCTTGGAGCCGACCGGCACGATGACCGCGTTCTTGACCATCTGCGCCTTCATCAGGCCCAGCACCTCGGTGCGGTAGTCCTCGCGCCGGTCCGACCAGCGCAGCCCGCCGCGGGCCACGTCACCGCCGCGCAGGTGCACCCCGTCCACGCGTGCCGAGGAGACGAAGATCTCGTACCTGGGGCGCGGCAGGGGCAGGGCGGGCACCGCGCTGCAGTCGAACTTGAACGACAAGTAATCGCGCGCGGTGCCGTCCTCGTTGCGCCGCCAGTGGTTGGTGCGCAGGATGGCCAGCAACGTGCCCATCAACCGGCGCAGGATGCGGTCCTCGTCCAGGCTGCCGACCCCGTCCAGGGCCTGCTCGATGGCGCTCGTCACCTCGCTGTCCGAGCGGGACCCGGTGCCGGCGTGCGGGTCGAGTCGTACCTCGAACAGCTCGACCAGCAGGCGCGCGATCGGTGCCTGGGCAACCAGCGCGTCGATGATGTAGCCGATCGAGAACGGCGCTCTGGCCTGCACCAGGTATTTGCCCAGCGAGCGCAGCACGTTGGCCTGGCGGGCGTCCAGGCCGGCCGCGTAGATCAACCGGTTGAAGCCGTCGTCTTCCACCTCGCCGGTCTGCACGGCACGGAAGGTGGCGCTCAGCCGCTGCCCGAGCTCGTCCAGCGCCTCGTCGCTCGGCATGGCCGTGGCCATGGTGGGGTGGACGCTGAACACCGCGGTGCGTACCGGGGCCGCATCCAGGGGCGTCAGCTCGAACGGCCGTTCGGTCTCGACCCGAAAGCCCAGGTTCTCGATCAGCGGAATCGTGTCCGACAGCGATACCGGCGCGCCGCGCGAGTGCAGCCGGAAGCTCAGCCGTCCCTCCTGATCGAGCGACTGCACCGGTGTCATGGCCGGATGTTCGTCGATCAGGCGATCCTCGATGAACAGCGCATCGGCCGCGGCCTCGGCCGGCATGTAGCGCTCGCGGTACCCGGTCGGAAAGGCCTGGCCCCAGTTGGAGGCGAGCCGTGCGACGCGTTCGGCGTCCACCTGCAGTTCCTCGCGCTCGACCAGCGCCTGCGCCAGCCGATCGGACCAAGAGGTGGTGGCCAGCGCGATGTCGGCCTCGATCGTGGTCCAGTCCGGAGCGGCTTCGCGACGCGCGCGCGTGCGGATCACGAAGTGGATGCGCGCCAGCGGCGATGTGGACGAGAAGGTCGATTCGAAACCGACCGCGAAGCCGTCGATGCCACGCTCCAGCCGGCGTTCGATCAGCAGTCGCAGGTCGCGGGTGTAGCTCTCGTTGGGCAGGAACACCAGGCAGTTCCAGTACCGCCCGAGCGGATCGGCGGAGCTGAACACACGGGTGCGGCGACTTTCCCGCAGCCCGGTGATGCCGCGCGCCATGTCGAGCAGCCGGGCACTGCGCGTATGCAGCAGCATGTCGCGAGGCAGCCCGCGCAGCGTGGCCATCAACGCCTTGCCGTCGTGGGAGTCCGGATCGAGCCCGGTGGCACCGACCACGCGGTGCACCCGGTCACGCACCCAGGGAATGGCGTTGACCGTCTCGGCCGCCAGCCCCGGTACGAACAACCCGAGCAGGCACTCGATCTCGGTCAGCCGGCCCTGCTCGTCGCGCTGGGTGACGATGACCAGGTCGGTTGCCTCGTCGCGGATCAGCGGCGAGGCCCGAGCGGCCTTGCACACGATCACCGCGACATCGTCGTCGACCAGGCGGGTGTCCAGGCGCGCGGGCAGGAAGTCGTCGCGCGCCCAGGCGAGCGCCCCGGCGGAGCCATCCAGCAGGCCCAGGGTATCGGCCAGCTCGATCGGGTGGCCGGCGGCGTCCAGCGGTGCGCGTGCGGCGCCGAACGCGACGAACTGGCGATCGTCCAGCCAGTTCAGGAAGGCTGCCTGCTCGACGTTGTCCACCCGGGTGGTCATCGCCTCGAGCCGCTTCGCCAGCGCTGGCGTCGCCGCGCGCACCACCGACAGCGTGTCCAGCATCGCCTCCACGGCCGCCTGCAGCGCGGGCAGCCGGGTGCTGGACAGGGCATCGAGCTCGACGTGCATGAAGGATTCGGACACCGGCTCGCCGCCTTGCTCGACCAGCACCCCGTCGCCGTCGCGGCGCACCGCCAGGACCGGGTGCAGGAACCGGTGGACCGTGCGGCCGCGGCGGGCGAGCAGGGCCCGCAGCGAGGCGACTAGCCAGGGTCGGTCATCGGTCACGATGCGCAGGAGCGTGATCGGCCGGGCCACTTCGGCATCCGGTGCCGATCCCTCCGGCACCATCGACACGACCTCGACCAGCGACTGCCCCGCGGGACGCTGCTGCGCGAACCCGGCGTGCGCTCGTCGAAGCGCATCGGGGTCCGCTTCGGCCAAGGTCTCGACTCGATCGATCGATTCGCTCACGATGTCCTCACTCCTCGGCGCGCCGGCGTGGCGCAGGTCACACAGCGTAGGGAAGCGCTTCGCAACTATCCACCCCCGTGATCGATGTTGGTGCAGCGCCGGCACCGTCGGTGCACGGGATCGACAGGTCGGGCAAGATGCGCGCCGACCATTGCCGTCGGCGTGCGCAAGCTGCACGCTGGGCGTATCGACCGACAGGCGCCGCGGGTGCCGGAGAGAAACGATGATCCTCGACACGTGCCGCCAGGCTTGCTCGGCCCTGGCGACCCGACGCCCGTCGCGGCGGTTCGGCATCCTGGTCCTCGTGCTCGTGCTGAGCGCCTGCACGGCGGCACAGACCACCCGGCCCGGCGCCATCGGCCTGGACCGTACCCAGCGTTTCTCGACCTTTCTGAGCGAACAGGAGCTGGAGCAGGGAGCCGCACAGGCCTATCGGCAGGTGCTGACCAAGGCGCAGGGCGAGGGAAACCTGAACAGCGATGCACGCATGACGCAGCGGGTGCGCGCGATCGCCGATCGGTTGAAGCCGCACGTGGCGGTGTTCCGCGAGGATGCGCTGAACTGGAACTGGGAGGCCAACGTCATCGAGTCCGACCAGTTGAACGCCTGGGCGATGCCGGGCGGCAAGATCGCCTTCTACAGCGGCATCATCGAGCAGCTGCAGCTCACCGATGCCGAGATCGCGGCGATCATGGGTCACGAGATCGCGCACGCGTTGCGCGAACACAGCCGCGAGCGGGCCTCGGAGCAGCAGATATCGGGCCTGCTGCTGAACGGGGGTGTGCTCCTGGGGTCGATCCTGACCGGCACCGATCTGTCGGGTCTGGGGCAGGGGGTGCAGTTAGGGCTGCAGGTCGGCATCAGCCTGCCGAACAGCCGCCTGCACGAGACCGAGGCCGACCGGGTCGGCATCGAGCTGATGGCCCGCGCCGGCTACGATCCGCGCGGTGCCATCCGGGTATGGCAGAAGATGGCGCAGAAGAGCGGCGGCAAGGGCGGACCGCAGTTCATGTCCACCCACCCCTCGCCCGAGTCGCGCATCGCCGATCTGACCGATTACGCCCGACGGGTCATGCCGCTGTACCAGCAAGCCGACAAGGCGCCGGGCTGAGGGGCCATCAGGTCGTCGGAGAACCGCCGGCCGCCCCGCAGCCCCCGCCCGACGGCGTGCGGATCGTGATCGCCTCGCCGGCCTCGCAGCGCCGCTGCGAGCGCCCGTCCAGCGCGATCTGCTCCCCGTCGACGAGGCGCAACGTGTCGCGCCCCACCGCACCGTCACCACCACCGTGCAGGCCGGTCGGTGCGATCTGGCGTCGCCCGCACAGCAGCGAGACGTCCATCGGTTCGAGAAAGCGCAGCGTGCGCGTGACGCCGTCGCCGCCGTTCCAGGCACCGGTGCCGCCGGTGCCGTGCCGGATGGCGAACGATTCGAGCACCACTGGGTAGCGCAGCTCCAGCACCTCGGGGTCGGTCAGCCGGGTGTTGGTCATGTGCGTGTGCACCGCGCTGGCGCCGTGAAAGCCCGGCCCGGCCCCGGCACCGCCGCAGATCGTCTCGTAGTACTGGTGGGTGTCGTTGCCGAAGTTGAAGTTGTTCATCGTGCCCTGCGCACCGGCGAGAACGCTCAACGCTGCGAACAGGCAATCGGTGACCGCCTGGCTGACCTCGACGTTGCCGGCGACCACGGCGGCCGGGTACTCGGGGGTGAGCATCGATCGGGCGGGCAGCAGCAGTTCCAGCGGCCGCATGCAGCCGGCGTTCAGCGGTATGTCGGCATCGACCAGGCAGCGGAACGCGTACAGCACCGCCGCCCGGGTGACCGGTTCCGGGGCGTTGAAGTTGTCCGCCTGCTGTGCGCTGGTGCCGCTGAAATCCAGCGTGGCGGTGCGCGCCTCGCGATCCACGCGCAGGTCGATCTCGATCCGGCAGCCCTGGTCGAAGCGGGTGACGGCGTGCCCGTCGGACAGCATGGTGATCGCGCGGCGCACGCACTCCTCGGCGTAATCCTGCACGTGGCCCATGTAGGCGTTCACGGTATCCAGCCCGTGCCGGGCGACCATCGTGCGCAGCTCCTTGGCGCCCTTCTCGTTGCCGGCGATCTGCGCCTTCAGGTCGGCGATGTTCTGATCGGTATTGCGGCAGGGGTAGGTCGCACCGTCCAGCCGCGCACGGATGTCGCGCTCCAGCAGCATGCCCTCGGCGACCAGCGGCAGGTTGTCCAGCACCACGCCTTCCTGCTCGATCGAGGTGGCCAGCGGCGTCATCGAGCCCGGCGCGATGCCACCGACGTCCGCGTGGTGACCGCGCGAGGCGACGAAGAACAGCGGCTCGTCGCCGGGATGGGCGTCGTCGCCGAACACCGGCGTCACCACCGTGATGTCGGGCAGGTGCGTGCCGCCGTTGTAGGGTGCATTGGTGACGAACACGTCGCCGGGCCGCATCGACGGGTGGGCCTCCATGACGCTTTCGACCGAGCGGTCCATCGAACCCAGATGCACCGGCGTGTGCGGCGCGTTGGCGATCAGCGAACCGCCTTCGTCGAACAGGGCGCAGGAGAAGTCCAGCCGCTCCTTGATGTTGGTCGAGCGCGCGGTCTGCTGCAGCCGTACGCCCATCTGCTCGGCGATCGACATGAACAGGTTGTTGAACACCTCCAGCATGACCGGATCCACCTTCACCGGATCGATGTCCGATGCGGTTGCCGGACCCGTCGAGGCGTCCGACCCCGCCACCGCGTCGCGGGTCATCAGCAGGTGACCGAACGCGTTCACGCAAGCTTTCCAGCCCGGCTCGACCACGATCGTGCCGATGCGCTCCACCAGGATCGCAGGTCCCTCCAGCGATTGTCCCGGCAGCAGGTCCGAGCGCCTGTGCACCGCTGCCGCGCACCACCCGCCGGCGTGAAAGAGGCGGGTGCTGGAAAGCGATGTCGGCGGCGCGGTGGTGAGCGGCGCGGCTGTCTCGACCACGCCGGCGCCGCCGCCCGAGGCGTCGATCTCGATCATCTGGATGTTCAGCGGCGTGTCGGGCGAGACGAATCCGAAACGCTCGCGATGCACGCGTTCGAACGCCTGTCGCATCGTGGCCGCATCGTGCATCGGTACCCCGATGCTCGAATCGCTGCCGGCGTACTCGAGATGCACGGTACGCCTGCTGATGATGTCCTGTTCTGCCACACCCTGCTCGACGATGTCACCCACCGCACTCGCGCGCAGCGTATCCAGGACGGGTTCGAGCGCGTCCAGGCGTTCATCCGACAGCGTTGCCTCCACGCTGTGCTGGCGCCGCGCCTCGATCGCCGCCAGCCCCATGCCGTAGGCGGACAGGATGCCGGCGAACGGGTGCACCAGCACCGTCTTCATGCCCAGTGCGTCGGCCACCGCGCAGGCGTGCTGACCGCCGGCGCCGCCGAAGCAGTTCAGGGCATAGCCGGTGACGTCGTGACCGCGCTGCACCGAGATCTTCTTGACCGCGTTGGCCATGTTCTCCACCGCGATGCGCAGGAAGCCTGCGGCGATCGATTCGATCGAGGCGGGCTCGGCCGGTTCGCCAGACCCGCCGGGGGCATCCGCCGCGCTCCGCCGCACGTCGGCGGCGAGACGCTCGAACGCCTCCACGGCCGCCTGCCGGTCGAGCGGCTGTCGCTGATCGGGACCGAAGGCGTTGGGGAAGTGTTCGGGCAGCAACCGGCCGAGCACCACGTTGGCGTCGGTCACCGCCAACGGACCACCGCGCCGGTAGCAGGCGGGCCCCGGCACCGCCCCGGCCGACTCGGGGCCGACCGTGAAGCGCACGCCGTCGAAGGCGAGCACCGAACCACCGCCCGCGGCCACGGTGTGGATGCGCATCATCGGTGCGCGCAGGCGCACGCCGGCCACTTCGGTGTCGAAATCTCGCTCCAGCTCGCCCGCGTAGTGCACCACGTCGGTCGAGGTGCCGCCCATGTCGAAGCCGATGACGTTCGCATGGCCCGCCACCCGGCTGGTGCCGACCGCACCGATCACGCCGCCGGCGGGACCGGACAGGATCGCATCGCGGCCGTGGAAGCGGTGGGCATCGGTGAGTCCGCCCGAGGAGGTCATGAACATCAACCGCAAGCCGGTCCCTTCGGTGTCGAGTTCCTGCGCGACCCGGTCCACGTAGCGCTTCAGGATCGGTGACAGGTAGGCATCCACCGTGGTGGTGTCGCCACGTGCCACGTACTTGATCAGCGGCGAGACCTCGTGGCTGGTCGACACCTGCGTGAAGCCGATGCGGTGGGCGATCGATGCGGCGCGCCGCTCGTGCAAGGGATGGCGGTAACCGTGCATGAACACGATCGCCACGGAACGGATGCCGTCGTCGAAGGCTTCACGCAGGGCGCGCTCCGCGCCGGCCTTGTCCAGCGCGCGTTCCTCGCAGCCGTCGGCCAGCACCCGTCCGTCGATCTCGGCCACGCGCTCGTAGACGCGTGACGGCTTGAGGATCTCGCGATCGAACAGTCGCGGACGCGCCTGGTGGCCGATCTCCAGCACGTCGCCGAAGCCGCGATTGGTCAGCAGCAGTACCCGGTCGCCACGCCGTTCCAGCAACGCGTTGGTAGCCACCGTGGTGCCCATGCGCACGCTGGCGATGGCGAGCGCATCGACCCGTTCGTCGGCCGGCGTTCCCATCAGCTCGCGAATGCCGTGGATCGCAGCGTCCGCGTAGGCCTCGGGATTCTCGGAGAGCAGCTTGTGGGGCAGCAATCGGCCATCGGGCGTGCGCGCCACGATGTCGGTGAAGGTGCCGCCACGATCGATCCAGAAGTCCCATCGGCCGGTCGTGGTGGTCATGGTGTCGCTCCCCGGGCGGTCGATATCGAACGTCGGGCGACGCGTCGTTCGATCGCCCGTGGAATCAATATGTTTACTAAACATTGATAAAATGTCAACGTTATGCGATTGTCAGCCCGTCAGTCCTGTCCTCGACCGACCTGGAAAACACCATGAACAAGATCCTGAAGCACGCACCCACCGCCGCCGGCGTCGCGCTTGCCGCCTCGCTCGGCGCCGGCCAGGCGGTTCACGCCGCGACGTGGGACATGCCCACGCCGTACCCCGACAGCACGTTCCACACGAAGAACATCGCCGAGTTCGCCGCCGATGTCGCCGCCGCCACCGACGGCGAGCTGCAGATCCGCCTGCACACCGCAGGCTCGCTGTTCAAGCACCCGGAGATCTCCAAGGCGGTGCGTAGCGGACAGGTACCCGCCGGGGAATTCTTCCTGTCGCTGCTGGCCAACGAGGATCCCGCCTTCGGTGCCGACTCGTTGCCCTTCCTGGCGACCGACTACGACCAGGCCGAGCGGCTCTGGCAGGCGCAGAAGCCGGTGATCGAGGCGTTGCTGAAGCAGCAGGGCATGCAGATCCTGTTCTCGGTGCCGTGGCCGCCGCAGGGGCTGTACACCACCCGGCCGATCGAGTCGGTCGAGGATCTGAAGGGTCTGAAGTTTCGCACCTACAATGCAACTCTGGAAAAATTCGCGGATCTTGCCGGCGCGGCTCCTACCCAGGTCGAAGCACCGGACATCGCGCAGGCGTTCTCCACCGGTCGGGTCGAGGCCATGATCACCTCGCCGTCCACCGGGGTGGATTCCTCGGCATGGGATTTCCTGAGCCACTACACCGATATCCAGGCCTGGATCCCGAAGAACATCGTCGTGGTCAACACGCGCATGTTCCGAAAGCTGGACGAGAGCGTGCGCGATGTCGTGCTGGAGAAGGCCGCCGAGGCCGAGACGCGTGGCTGGGCGATGAGTCGGGAGGAGACCGACACCAACCTGGAGGTGCTGCAGGACAACGGCATCACCGTGAGCCAGCCCTCGGAGGCGCTGTCGACCGGGCTGCGGAAGATCGGTGCCACGATGCTGGAGCAGTGGCGGGCCGAGGCCGGTGACGCCGGTGCGGCGCTGCTCGACGTCTACCGGAACTAGGCCCGTGCGGCGCCTGCTCGACGGCCTCTACGGCGCGAGCGGGGCGCTGGCCGCGCTGTTCGTGCTGGCCATCGCCCTGCTGGTCATGGCCCAGGTCACGCTGAACATCGTCGACCGCCTGGCGGTGATGCTCGGCGGCTCGGCGCCGGGCCTGACGATTCCGTCGTACTCGGATTTCACCGGCTTCTTCCTGGCGGCGGCCTCCTTTCTCGCACTGGCCCACACGCTGCGTTCGGGAGACCATATTCGGGTGACGCTGCTGACCGGGCGCTTGGCGGCAGGCCCCAGGCGGACCATCGAGATCCTGACGGTGGCGCTCGCGCTGCTCGTCACGCTGTTCATCGGCTACTACCTGGTGGCGCTGGTGCTCGAATCGCTGGAGTACGGCGACCTGTCGTCCGGCATGATCGCGGTGCCGATCTGGATCCCTCAATCGTTCGTCGCCGCAGGCGTCGCCGTGCTGGCCATCGCGCTGGCGGACGAACTGCAGGGTCAATTGCGTGGACGGGCACCCTCGTGGGGTGACGAGTCGACCGATGCTGCCGGCACGGGAGAGCAGGCATGAACGAGGGCGTGCTCGCGGTGCTGGTCCTGCTGCTGCTGTTCGTGTTCCTCGGGGCCGGCGTCTGGGTGGCGTTCTCGCTGCTGCTGGTAGGCGGCGTGGCGATGGCGCTGTTCACCGATGCGCCGCTCGGTCAGGTCTTGGCGACCACCTTGTGGAGCAATGCCAACTCCTGGGCGCTGGCAGCCTTGCCGCTGTTCATCTGGATGGGCGAGATCCTGTTCCGCTCGCGCCTTTCGGACGATCTGTTCGCAGGCCTGGCACCGTGGCTGGGGCGATTGCCCGGTCGGCTGCTGCACGTCAACGTGTTCGGCTGCGGCCTGTTCGCGGCCGTGTCCGGGTCATCGGCGGCGACCGCGGCCACCGTCGGGAGAATCTCGATTCCCGAACTGACCCGGCGCGGCTACCCCGAACGCATGGTGCTGGGAACCCTGGCAGGCTCGGCCACCCTCGGCCTGCTGATCCCGCCGTCGATCATCCTGATCGTCTACGGCGTGGCCACCGAGCAGTCCATCGCCCGATTGTTCATGGCCGGCGTGCTGCCCGGCGCGATGCTGGTGGCGCTGTTCACCGGCTACGTGGTGATCTGGTCGCTGCTGAATCCGTCGAAGATCCCCGCCGAGTCGCTGGACCTGCCATTGCGCGAGAAGCTGCATCGCTCGCGCCGGTTGATTCCGGTGCTGCTGCTGATTCTCGGCGTTATCGGCTCGATCTATACCGGCGTGGCATCGCCGACCGATGCGGCGGCGGTCGGCGTCGCACTGGCGCTGGTGCTGGCGTTCAGCTCCGGCTCGCTCGACCGGCACACCTTCACCGCCGGGCTGATGGGGGCGACGCGCACCTCCTGCATGATCGCCTTCATCCTGGCCGGTGCCGGCTTCCTGACCGTGGCGATGGGCTTCACCGGCATACCCAGGATGCTGGCCGAGTGGATCGGCTCGTACGAGCTTTCCAACCTGGGGCTGATCGTCGCGCTCACCGGATTCTTCATCGTGATGGGCTGCTTCCTGGACGGCACCTCGGTGGTGGTGCTGACCACCTCGGTGATCATGCCGCTGATCGATGCGGCCGGCATCGATCCGCTGTGGTTCGGGATCTACATCGTCATCGTGGTCGAGATGTCGCAGATCACCCCGCCGGTGGGGTTCAACCTGTTCGTGCTGCAATCGTTGACCGGACGCGACATCCTGGTGATCTCGCGTGCCGCGCTGCCGTTCTTCCTGCTGCTGATGCTGGGGCTGGTGCTGATCGTGTGGATGCCGCCGATCGTCACCTGGCTGCCGGGCATGATGTAGCGTCGACGCACCGCCCTCCGTCTCGTCATACTCGCCGCCGACGATCCCTCGTCCTGCCACCCAGCCCCGGCGCCACGCCATGTCGAAGAAAGCTTCGCCTGCCGACAGGTCGACCGTGCCGCCGTCGGTCCCGCCCGACGTCGGGACCGACGGCCCGCCGGACCACTTCCCGATCGTCTCCTCGGCGCACCTGGCCGATGGCGACGCCTGGCAGATCAGCGAGCTGGAGTACGCCATGACGATGTCGTACAACGCGTTCTCGCGCTGGATGACGCATTGCATGGCCGCGGCGGGCCAGCGCGACCTGAACCCGCTGGACATCCTGGTGCTGCACAACGTCAACCATCGCGAGCGCGAGAAGCGCCTGGCGGACATCGTGTTCACGCTCAACGTCGACGATTCGCACACGGTGAACTACGCGCTGAAGAAGCTGGTCAAGCTGGGCCTGGTCGATGGCGAGAAGGTCGGCAAGGAGCTGTTCTACCGGACCACGACGCAAGGGGCCGCGCTGTGCCAGGCGTATCGCGACGTGCGCCAGTCCTGCCTGGTGGATGCGGCGCTGGCCACCAACACCACCTTCGAGGAGACCAGCCGTGCCGCCCGCCTGCTGCGCAGCATCTCCGGACTGTACGATCAGGCGTCGCGCGCCGCCTCGTCGCTGTAGGGCGCCACGCCGGCGAACCCGGCGTGTGCCGTGCCTGTCGGCGTGCGCATCAGAGCGTGCCGCGCGTCCCGGCCAGCATCGCCAGCGTGGCCAGCACCACGACCACCGCCGCCCCCACGCTGAGCGCGGTCGCGTTCTGCGCAGGCGTGGGCGACGGCCGGTCGCGCATCAGCAGCCACCCCAGACCGGCCCCGGCCACGATGCCGCCCGCATGCCCCCAGAACGAGACGCCGGGAATCACCAGCGGCAGCGCCAGGTTCAGCACCACCAGCCCGAACGCTGGCACCTGGCGCAGCGGCGCGCCGCGCGACCACAGCGCGACCGCCAGCGCGGCGGCCACGCCCAGCACCGCACCCGAGGCGCCGAGCGTGTACTGATCCCAGTCGAACAGCATGACCGCGAGCGCGCCGCCGAACAGCGCACCGAAATAGAGCAGGGCGAAGCGGACGCTGCCGAAGCGCTGCTCCAGCTGCGGACCGAGCGCGAACAGCATGAAGGCGTTGAAGCCGACGTGCATCAGCCCGCCGTGCAGGAAGCCCCAGCCGATCAGGCGCCACCACTGCCCGTACGTCACGGCCGGTCCGTACAGCAGCCCGGCGTTGGTCACCGTCGGCTGCGCCTGCTGGGCCAGGTAGCCGAGCGCGATGAGCACCAGCAGCCCGAAGGTGACCGGGGATCGCTCCAGTTGCGTGATCCCGAACATCAGGCCGGGAACGCCTTGCCTATGCCCTGCATCGTCGAGCGATCCAGGCGTGCTCCGAAACGCTGGATCAGCGTCCGGGCGGCGGTGTTCGCCAGTTCCCCGCAGCGCTCGAACGGCATGCCGTTCGTGACGCCGAACAGGAAGGCGCCGGCGTACACGTCCCCGGCGCCGTTCGAATCGACCGGGGTGACCGGGTCGACGCTGATCTCCAGCACACGCTCGCCGTCGTACAGCAAGGAGCCCTTCGAGCCGCGGGTGATCGCGAAGCGGCGCGCCAGCGGCTTCAGACCGACCACCGCACCCTGGATGTCGGCCGCCCCGGTCATCGCCAGCGCCTCTTCCTCGTTGCTGAAGATCAGATCGAGCCCGTCGCCGATGACCTGCTGCAGCCCGTCCTTGAAGTGGCTGACCATGTTCACGTCCGAGAGCGTCAGCGCCACCGGCACGCCGGCCGCCCGTGCCACGTCGCGCACCCGTTCGGCGGCGGTGCGCGCGTTCGGTTCGGGCACCAGGTAGCCCTCGATGTAGACATGATCCGAGGCCGCCACCGCCGCCTCGTCGACCTCTTCCAGCGACAGCTGCGAGGTGATGCCCAGGAAGGTGCTCATGCTGCGCTCGGCATCCGGGGTGATCAGCACGATGCACTTGCCGGTCACCCCTTCCTGCAACGTGGCATCGGTCAGGTTGGTTCGCAGGCCGTTGTCGGTCAGGTCGCCGATGTAGAAGCGCCCCTCGATGTCGTTGGCCACCTTGCAGCTGTAGAACGCGCTGCCGCCCAGCTGCGCGATCGCGGTCATGGTGTTCGCGGCCGAGCCGCCCCCGCAGGGGCGCGCCTGCAGGTCGGCCAGCCCGGCGAGCAGCGCATGGTGGCGCGGCTCGTCGATCAGCGTCATCAGGCTCTTGTCGACGCCCAGTCGCGTCAGCAGGGCGTCGGTGGTCTCGAATTCCAGATCGACCAGCGCGTTGCCGATGCCGTAGACGTGATAGCGACTCATTCGAAGTTCCGGTGGGGTAGGGGCGTTCAGAAGCGGGGCGTGGCGGACGGTATCCGCCGCGCCGGGCATTATCGCCGCGATCGGCGTCGCCCGCGCGCCCGACACGCGTCCGACAAGGGCCTACAATGGCCGGCTCGTTTCCGGAAAGGCTAGTCCATGCGCACTCACCCCTGCGGCGCCGTCACCACCGAGCAGCTCGGTGAGACCGTCACGTTCTGCGGCTGGGTGCACCGGCGGCGCGATCACGGCGGCGTGATCTTCATCGACCTGCGCGATCACACCGGTCTGGTGCAGGTGGTGTTCGACCCGGATCGGGCCGAGACGTTCGCGCTGGCCGAGCAGGTGCGCAACGAATTCGTGCTGCGCATCACCGGACGGGTGCGCGAGCGGCCCGAGGGCACGGTGAACGCCGAGCTGTCCACCGGGGCCATCGAGGTGCTCGGCCACGAACTGCAGATCCTGAACCGCGCCGAGACGCCGCCGTTCCAGCTCGATGACGACAACGTCTCGGAGGAGAACCGGCTGAAGTATCGCTACATCGACCTGCGCCGTCCCGAGATGCAGCAGCGGCTGCGGCTGCGGGCGCGGGTGATCCGCAGCCTGCGCGATGCGCTGGAGGACGATGGCTTCGTCGAGGTCGAGACGCCGATGCTGACCCGTGCCACCCCCGAAGGCGCACGTGACTACCTGGTGCCCAGCCGCACCCATCCCGGAGACTTCTTCGCGTTGCCGCAAAGCCCGCAGCTGTTCAAGCAGCTGCTGATGATGGGCGGCATCGATCGCTACTACCAGGTGGCGCGCTGCTTTCGAGACGAGGATCTCAGGGCCGACCGCCAGCCCGAGTTCACCCAGCTGGACATCGAGATGAGCTTCATCGACGAGGAGACGATCATCACCTCGATGGAGGCGATGATGCGCAGCCTGTTCCAGCGCACGCTGAAGGTTTCGCTGGCCGAGCCGTTCCCGCGCATGACCTATGCCGAGGCCATGCAGCGCTACGGATCCGACAAGCCCGACCTGCGCATCCCGCTCGAACTGGTCGAGGTGGCCGACCTGTGCGAAGGGGTCGATTTCAAGGTGTTCGCGGCGCCTGCCAAGGATCCGAAGGGCCGGGTGGCGGCCCTGCGCGTGCCCGGCGCCGGCAAGCTGTCCAGAAAGGAGATCGACGTCTACACCGAGTTCGTCGGTCGCTACGGGGCGAAGGGGCTGGCCTACATCAAGGTCAACGAGCTCGCCAAGGGTGTCGAGGGGCTGCAGTCGCCGATCGTGAAGTTCTTCCCCGAGGACGTGCTGGCCGCGTTGATGGAACGGGTCGGCGCCGCCGATGGGGACCTGGTGTTCTTCGGAGCCGATTCGACCACGGTGGTGGAGGCGGCGCTGGGAGCGCTGCGCGTCAAGGTCGGCGAGGACCTTGGCATGGTCGAGGACGGCTGGCGCCCGTTGTGGGTGGTGGACTTCCCGATGTTCGAGTTCGATGCGCGCGAGCAGCGCTGGCAGGCGCTGCACCACCCCTTCACGGCGCCGGCCGCCGAATCGCTCGAGGCCTGGCAGGCGCAGCTGGACGAGGACCCCGGGCAGGTGCTCTCGCGAGCCTACGACATGGTGCTCAACGGCACCGAGGTCGGTGGCGGCTCGATCCGCATCCACTCCAGCGACATGCAGCAGAAGGCGCTGGACGTGCTGGGAATCGACGAGGCCGAAGCGGCCGACAAGTTCGGCTTTCTGCTCGATGCGTTGAAGCACGGTGCGCCGCCGCACGGCGGTATCGCCTTCGGGCTGGACCGGCTGGTGATGCTGATGAGCGGGGCCACCAGCATTCGCGACGTGATGGCGTTTCCCAAGACCCAGAGCGCCAGCTGCCTGTTGACCAGCGCGCCGAGTGCGGTGTCGGAGCGGCAGTTGAAGGAGCTGAGCCTGCGAGTGCGTGCAAAGCCCCGGACCGCACAGGAAAGCGAGGCGGACGGAGCAGCTCCAGCCGGCTGACCGGACGATGTCGGACGCTTTCAAGCTGCCGGTTTCGGTGCTGGTCGTGGTGTACAGCCGGGACGGGCAGGTGCTGCTGCTCTCGCGGGTGCATCCGGCAGGCTTCTGGCAATCGGTCACCGGCAGCCTGGAGCCGGGCGAGAACCCTGCCGGGGCGGCGCGGCGCGAACTGGCCGAGGAGACCGGTATCGTGGCCATGCCGACGGATCGGCGGCAGTACACCGATTTTCCGATCAGTGCGCGCTGGCGGCCGCGCTACGCCGCCGAGGTCGACACCAATCGCGAGCACGTGTTCACGCTCGAATTGCCGGTGCCCGTGACAGCGACCCTCGACCCGGCGGAGCACACCGACAGCGTCTGGGTGCCGCGCGACGAGGCGCTCGAGCGGGTGTTCTCGCCGACCAACCGGTCGGCGATCGAGACCTTCGTGCCATTCGGGCCACCCGGGTCGGCCGGGCCTCGCATGCCGCCAGGCTGAACGGTCACCCGTCGCGAATTTCGATCGAACGGTTTCAGCCCGACAAGGCGATAGCCGTTATCGAGGGGAACCCGGGCGAGAGCGCTGAACGAGCGAACGGCTCGCCGACGGGTTCCAGAGGCGTGCAGCATCGATGCGCGACGAACCGGGACACGGCACGATGCAGCGCTTCATGATCTGGATTGCCATCGCCGTGTGCATCGCGTGCGCTCCGTCCCGCGCCGCCGACCCTGCCGGTGAGCTGGTCCGCCTGGCCGTCGACCCCTGGGCACCCTTCGGCGGCGAGACACTGCCCGGCGGCGGCCTGTCGCCGGACATCATCTCGACCGTGCTCGAACGGGCGGGGTATCGCGTGGAGAGCTACATCGTCCCGTGGGCCCGCGCGCTGGACGGGGTGAAGACCGGGGACTACGACCTGCTCGGCAGCCTGTTCTTCGATGCCGAGCTGGAGACCTTCCTTTCCTTCAGCGTGCCGTACCACGAGACCGACATACGGTTCATCAAGCGCGTCGACAGCCCGTTCGCGTTCTCGTCGATTCAGGCGCTGGAAGGTCTCACGATCGCGGTCGGTGACGGCTACCTCTACGAGGAGGCGTTCGACAACGCGTCCGAGCTGGACAAGCACGTCGTGACCACCGTGCTGCAGGGCTTGCGCATGGTGGCCGGCGGTCGGGTGGACCTGACGCTGGACAGCGTCGATGTGCTCGATCACCTCCTGCACGTTGAGGATCCCTCGCTCGCGGCGCGGCTGGAGTACGTGCCCGGTACCCTCGCGCGCCGCGGTGTCCGCTTCGCGATCCGCGACGACTTCCCGGGCAAGGACCGCCTGCTCGAGGCGTTCGAGCGCGAGCTGCTCGCGCTGCAGGCGGACGGTGCGCTGGAGACGTTGAGAACGCGGCACGCGAGCGTGCGGTGATCCGGGCCGCCGACTCGCTGCACGGCATCGCTCGACAGGCGCTGCCCACCGGGCTTGGCCAGCGTCTGGTGCTCGCCATTCTGTCGATCAACCTGGTGCTGTCGCTGGGCGCCACGTCCGTGCAGCTCTATCTGGCCTACCAGCGCGACGCGGCCCAGGTGTTCGGACTCGTCGAGACCCTCGACAGGAGCTTCCGGACCGGCTTCACGAAGGCCCTGTGGGAGTACAACTTCGAGCTGGTCGATGCGTTGCTGGACGGCGTGGTCAACAAGACGGACGTGCTCTACGTGACGCTCGCGACGCCCTCCGGGCGCCAATGGGTGCGCGGCGCGCAGACCGAAGGTCTGGAACCCGGTCGTCGCCTGGTCTTTTCGCACGACACCGCGAACGGTGCACCGCGCCAGGTCGGCACCTTGACGGTCGGATTGAGCCTGGACAGCGCCCGGGCCCGCGCCTGGGCACAGTTCTGGGTGCTGATGGTCACCAACTTCACCCAGAGCGCGCTGGCAACGATCGGCATGCTGTTGCTGTTCGGCCACGCCATCACGCGGCACCTGCGCCGCATCGCGGCCCACGTCTCGGAGCACGCCTGGATGCAGCAGGGCGCTCGCCTCGAACTGGCGCGTGCGCCGTCGGACATCGACGACGAGATCGACCTGATCGTGAAAGCCATCAACGGCTCGCGGGCACGAGCGGCGAGCGACTACCAGCGCATTGCCGACGAGGTGCTTCGACGCGGTGCCGCCGAACTGCTCGCGACCACGCGCTCGGCCCAGCTGGTGCGTGCCAACCGACTGCTGGAGCAGACCAATCGCGAGCAGGCGGAATTCTCGTACGCGCTGGCCCACGATCTCAAGGCGCCGATCAACTCGGTCGCCATGTTGCTGGAAGAGTACGACCAGGACGATGCGCAACAGGGACTCGAAGCGCAGCACCTGCTGGCCCTGGCCCGGCAGACCAACGCCCGGATGAGCCTTCTCGTGGACGATGTGCTCGCCTACTCGTGCACCATCGGCACCTCGCCGGTACCCGAGCGGATCGAGCTGGCCGAGCTGGTATCGGACGTTCTCGACGATCTGCGTGCCGACATCGCCCGCTCGGGCGCCCTGATCTCGGTGAGCGAGCTTCCCGTGGTCTTCGGCAGCCCCTACCAGGTGCGCACCCTGGTGCAGAACCTGATCTCGAACGCGGTGAAGTTCGCCAGCCACAAGCGCACGGCCCGCATCCAGGTGCAATCGATCGATGACGAGGAATCCGGATTCGTCCGGCTGGTGGTCAGCGACAACGGCATCGGCATCGACCCGAAGCACCAGGCGTCGGTGTTCGGCCTGTTCCAGCGGCTTCACGGCCACGATGCCTATCCTGGGTCCGGGGTCGGACTGGCCTTGTGCAAGCGCATCGTGGAGAACCACGGCGGCTCGATCGAGCTGGATTCCGCGCCCGATGTCGGAACGACCATCACGTCGAGCCTGCGACGAGCGGCATGACCACGACCAGCGAGAGGGGATGTCGCATCGGCATCGGAACGGTGATGCTGATCGATGACGAGGCCACCGACCGCCTGCTCTGCACGCGCGTGCTCAAGCGTTCCGGGATCTGCACCTCGATCCTGCAGTTCGGCGATCCGCAGCATGCGCTGACCTTCCTGGAGCGCGAGTCGTGCCCGTGCGTGGACATGATCTTCCTGGACATCAACATGCCCGTGATGTCGGGGTTCGACTTCATCGACGTCGCCACGCGACGGCTAGGCGAGCGCTTCACCCGCATCGACGTCGTGATGCTCAGCACCTCGGTGCACCGGGACGACATCGCGGATGCCGCTCGGTGCCCGGTCGTCAAGCACTACGTGCGCAAGCCGCTCACGCTCGAGCGGGTGAACGGGATGCTCGCTCCCTAGATGCCGAGAACGGTCAAGACGGCATGATCCGCTGCCGCTGACCGTCCACCGGCGCGAGACGTTCGCCCGTTCCAGTCAGTGAAGGGCGTGTTTGATCGCATGAATCGATATCGGGCCGGACGGTTCCCTGCCCTCGCCGCGCAGCTGCCCGCAGCGCTGGTGGGCGCGGTGATGGTCTACGTCTACGCGGTCGCGGATGCCGCCCTGCTGTTCGCGGTCGCGTTTCCGGAACGGCTCGGCGAGGGACTCGGCATGACGCTGGCCGGTGCGCTGATCGCAGGCGTGGTGGTGGCGTTGCGTTCCAGCTTCGACGGCGCGCTGGGCGGCAGCCAGGGCGGGGTGGTGGTCATGATGGCCGGTCTGGGCATCGGCGTGCAATCCGGGTTCGGCCCCGACGCCGATCCGGATGCGGTGTTCGCGACCGTTATCGCCTGCTTCGTGCTGCTGACGGCGTTCATCGCGCTGGGTAGCGTGCTGATCGCAAGACTCGGCCTGGGCCGCTTCGTGCGCTACCTGCCGTGGCCGGTATTGGCCGGGTTCCTGGTCGGTACCGGACTGGTGCTGATCGTGGCGGCGGGGCCGGTCGCGACCGGCGCCGCTCCCTGGACCCTGTTCGGGGCCACGCTGAACGGTCATCTCCAGATGCAGCAGAGCGTCACGATGGTGCTGACCCTCGTCCTCGGCGGGCTGCTGTTCACCGCCTCCCGACATGGCCCCCCCGCGGCCTTGCCGGCCCTGGTGATCCTGTCCTGCCTGGGTGCCGTGTCGCACGCGCTGCTGATGCCGGCCCGCGGCAGCGGCTGGACGCTGGTTGACGGGCCGCAGATCGCGAGCTGGCCACCGATCGAGCGCTCGGCGCTCGCGCTGATCGATCTGTCCGGCGTGCTGGCCGCCTTGCCGGCGATCGCCAGCATCACGCTCATCGCGCTGGTGATGATGCTGATGAAGGTCGGTGCGATCGGCGCCATGCTGAACCAGGAGGTCGACGAGAGCCGCGAACTGGACGCGCTCGCGCTGGACAACACGCTGTCGGCGATTTCCGGTGCCATGCCGGGAAGCCACACCGTGACCGGCAGCCAGCTGATGCTGCGCATGGGGTCGGCCGATCGGTCCACCATCTGGCTGCTGCTCGCCCTGGTGCTTCTCGCCGTGCCCTTCGCCGGCTGGACGTTGGCGGCCATGCCGCGTTTCCTGGCGGCCGCGATCCTGCTGTGGGTCGGGCTGGAACTGGTGGTCGACTGGCTGCACGATCACGATGGTGCGCTGTCGCGCCGGGATGTCGGGGTGGTGGCGTTGATCGCGCTGGGCATCGGGCTGTACGGGTTCCCGACGGGGTTGATGCTGGGGCTCGCCTGCACGGTCGCCCTGTTCCTGGTCGACTACAGCCGGATCGACGTGCTGCGCACGACCTTGTCCCCGTCGGACATGCGCAGCAATGTGGATCGCTCGATCGCCGAGCGTGCCGAGCTGGATCGCCGCGCCGATGCGCTGCTGGTGTTCAGGCTACGCGGCTACCTGTTCTTCGGCACCGCGCATCGCCTGCTGGAACAGGTGCGCGACGAGATCGCCGAGCGCAGGCATCGTGTCGACGATCCGTTGTGCGTCATTTTGGATTTCGAGCGGGTGACCGGCATGGACGCCTCGACCGTGCGCACGCTGGGCCAGTTCCGCGACCTGGCGGTCCGCTCGATGGTCACGGTGAGGGTGTGCGCCGACGAGGGGACGTTTCGTGCCGCGTTCGGTGTGCAGGGGCGGGCGCCGGCGACGCACGGTGTGCACCGCCACCCGCAGCTCGACCATGCCCTGCAGGCACGCGAAGAGCGATGGCTGGGGTGCGGTCGCCACTCGAAGGCTGACGATGCCCGCGACTTCATGAGTACCCTTGGCGGCTCACTGCTCGAGGAACTCGCGCCCCGCTCGCGACTGCTCGATCTGGCGACCGGCGCTGCCCTGATCGAGGAAGGCGCACCGGCCGAGGCGCTCTATCTGGTGCGCAGCGGCCGTCTCGAGGTGCGAGCACGGCGCGACGGGCGGCACGGTGCACAGCCGGTCAGGCTGCGCAGCGTCGGCCCGGGTGCCCTGCTCGGTGAGGTGTCGCTGCTGCTGGACGGCGTGGCGTCGGCCGGTATCGTCGCCACCGAACCGAGCCGCGTGTGGCGCGTGTCGCGACGCGTGCTGGACGAGCTCGGCGCCGCCGACCCGGTGGCCGCGGCACGGGTGCACCGCTTGCTGGCCACCACGCTGGCGCAGCGTCTGGTCGACAACGGTCGGCAGCTGCGCCTGACGGGCGGATAGGGCGCGCCGATCATGTCCCACCCGGTGCAGATCGACGGCGAAGCGAGCGATGCCGCAACGCCCCGCGAACAGTCGCTGTCGCGCTGGCTCGCCCGGCACGGCTTGTCGAGCCTGAGCCGGTGCCTGATCGACGCGCAGCTCGACCTGAAACTGCTGGACGAGCTGGACGATGCGACGCTCGAACGCATGGGCCTGTCGCTGGGCCTGTCGCTCGGCATGCGGTTGCGGCTGCTGCGCGCGGTGCGCGCGCGCAATGCGCTGCCGCCTCCGGTTCGCCGGGCGGCCGAACGGCGCCAGCTGAGCGTGGTGTTCTGCGACATCGTCGATTCGACCGCCCTGGCCACCCGGCTCGACGCCGAGGACCTGCGCTGCGTGCTGGATGCGTGGCGTCGGCAGGTGATCGATACCATCCGACCCTCGGGGGGCTACCTGTCGCAGTTCCTGGGCGACGGGGCGCTGCTGTATTTCGGCTATCCGGTCGCCGACGAGGACGATGCCGAGAACGCCGTGCGGGCCGCGATGAACCTGCTGCGCCTGCCGCAGGGCTATGGTCGACGAGCGGGCGCCGGCGTGTCCGTCGGCGTGTCCGGGCGGGAAGCGGACCGGATCGGTGAGCTGGTGGACGGGTTGCGCCTGCGCGTCGGCATCGCCACCGGTCCGGTGGTGCTGGACCGGCTGAGCACGACCTCCGGCGAAGGCGAGCTGTCGGCGGTCGGTCGCATTCCGCACCTGGCGGCGAGGCTGCAGGGTCTGGCCTTGCCCGGTGAACTGTGCGTGGACGAGCGTACCGCCCGCCTGTGCGCCAACGCCTTCTGGCACGAGGTGCGCCCGTCGGGTCCGTTGCACGGGTTCGCCGAGCCGATCACGGTGTACACGGTGCTGGGGCCTCGTCGCAGTGCCAGTCGCTTCGAGGCACGCCATGCCGGCGGCGTGGGCGCACTGATCGGGCGCGGCGAGCAGGCCCGGCAGATCGAGGCGGCCTGGTCGAGGGTACGTGCCGGACGGGCCGAAGCGTTGCTGCTGGAAGGGGAGCCCGGCATCGGAAAATCACGCTTGTGCTTCGAGATCGTTCGCGGCATCCGCGCGACGGGCCAACGTGCCCTGGTGCTGCAGTGTTCGCCCTTTCACGTCGATTCGCCGTTGCACGCCGTGGCGCAGTGCGTCCATCAGCGCATCGATGCACTGCGCCGCTCGCGCGTTCACGACGATGACGTCAGCCGAGCGCACGGTGGCTTCGCCGAGTCGCGCACGCTGACGGTGCTGGCCGAGCGACTCGAGCAGGGTGTCATCGGCGACACCGCGCCGGACCGGCATGGCGAGGATGCCTACCGCCGACGCGAGGCCCTGCTGGCCCTGTGCAGCGACTGGATCGAACGTCAGGCATCGGCGGCGCCGCTGGTGGTGCTGGTGGAGGATCTGCACTGGTGCGATCCCACCACGTTCGAACTGCTGGAACGGGTCGTGACGCGATGTGCCGCGCAGCCTCTGCTGCTGCTCGTGACCGCTCGGATCGGGTCGACCCGGCAGGCCGAGCTGCGTCTGGGCGCCTCCCGCATCGTGCTGGCAAAGCTTGAGCGCGGTCAGGTCGAGCACCTGCTGCAACGCCGGCTGCGCACGCACCGCTTGCCGGTCGGGCTGTGCGAAGCGGTCGACAGTCGCGCCGACGGCGTGCCGTTGTTCATCGAGGAACTGACCAGCAGCCTGTGCGAATCGGGACAGTTGGAGCGGCGCGGCGAGATGTGGCACTTCGACCCCGATCGCTCGGAACGGCCCATTCCCGATACGTTGCAGGCAAGTCTTGCCTCACGGCTCGACCTGCTCGACGAGGGCTTGCGTCGGGTGGTGCGCATGGCGGCCTGCCTGGGCCGAAGCTTCGCGCTGGACGACCTGGCCGGCATGCTCGAGGATGATCCTACCGAGCTGCTGGTCTCGCTTCACCGGCTGGTGGCGATGCAGCTGGTGCAGGCCCAGGACGGTGCGGTGGTGCGACGCTACGAGTTTCGCCACGCGCTGGTGCGGGACGTGGCCTGGGAGGGCATGCTGCACACCGAGCGACGCAGGCTGCACGAACGGGTGCGGCACGTGCTGCTGGCGCGGCGGGCGCACGGCATGCCGGTCGCACCCGATCGGCTGGCGCTTCACCTGGAAGGCGCCGGCGATCGCGAGGGCGCCGTGCGCGAGCGACGCGCCGCCGCCCGCCTGTCCGCGCATCGCTCGGCCAACCCCGAACGTCGCTCGCACCTGCTGCGTGCGCTGGCGCTGATCGAGGCCGATCCGGCACGGGCGACGCTGCTGCCGGAAGAGCTGGGCGTGCTGCTGGAGCTGATCCCGCCCTGTCGGGTGGTGAGCGGATTCGCCTCGACGGAGGTGGTGGAGTTCACCCAGCGAGCGCTGGCACTGGCGGACGATCGGTCCTGCGATCGCACCGCCATGCTGCAGCTGGTCTACTTCGAGTGGGTGCACGAGTACGTCGGCGGGGATCGTGACCGTTGCATCGCGCTGGCACGAGCGATGCTGGCGCGTGCCACGGGGGATCCGGACACCGAGCATGACGAGGGTTTCCGGATGACCGCGCTGCGCGCACTCGGCGTCGCTCAGACCGGTGCCGGCCGGTTGAACCTCGGTATCGCCATGCTGGACGAGAGCCTGTCGCTGTATCGGGCCGGACGACAGGGCGCGCTGATCGAGGCGACCGGCATGGACGGGCGGGTATTGGCGCTGGGCTACCGGATGCTGGCGTCATGGTGCGTCGGCGAAAGCGCCGAGGCCCACCGCACCTCGCAGGACATGCACGCGCACGCGGTGTCGATCGCGCACGCGCCCAGCCTGGCCTTCGCGCTGTTCCACCGCGCGTTGCTGATCGGCGTGCTCGAGCGGTGCCCCACGACCTTGTCGGCCGACGGCGAGGTGCTGCGCACGCTCGGACGTTCGCAGCGCTTTCGCTCCTGGGAGGTGTGCGGCGAGTTGCTGCACGCTCTGGGGAAGGTGCTGGACGATGGGTCGCCTGTCACCGTGTCGCGCGCCGAGCGGGCGCTGTGCGACAGTGCCGACATGGGGGTGGTGTACCACCCGCTGCTGCACGACTTCCTGGCGCAGGCCTGCCTGGCGTTCGGTGATCGCGACCGTGCCACGGACCAGCTGCGCGCCGCCTTCGCATTGCGGGCACGGACCGGTGAGCGCTGGAGCGATGCCAGGCTGTGGCTGACGGCCGGCGAGATCGCCATGGCCGTGATGCCGGGAGCGCCAACCGGTACGCCGGGTTCCGACAGCAAGAACGGCAGGTCACGGGCCATCACCTGCCTGCGCGCGGCCATCCGCAGTGCCGGGCGAAGTGGAGCGCGTGTCTGGCTGGAGCGTGCGCGTTGTCGGCTTGCCGAGTCGATGGCCGACTGACGGTCTCGGTCCCAGAGCTGTCCCGATGGTAACGCCAGTGCCTCGAACGGCGGCCGAAGCGTGCATCGACCTCGTTGGCGAACAGAGCGCACCCACCCGGCAAGGAACACCGATCGGCTACTGTCGGGCAATGCTGAGCCGCCTGCCCACCCGACCCGACCCCGTTGCCGTTCACGCACCGCCGCCTCCGGGCGAGCTGATCGTGCTGGTGCACGGCATCTGGATGCACGGCGCGGTGATGAAGATCATGGCGCAGCACCTGTCCCGGCGCGGCTTTCGCACGCTTAGCCTGTCCTACGATTTTCTCGGCCGTTCGCCGGCCGACAACGCCGACGCGCTGGCCGAGCGGCTGCGCACGCTCGATGTCCAGCGGCTGCACATCGTGGCGCACAGCCTGGGCGGCATCGTCACCCTGCACCTGCTGGACAGACACCCCGGGCTGCCGGTCGACAAGGTGGTGCTGCTCGGTTCGCCGGTGCGCGGCAGCGGCGTCGCCCGGCAGGTGTACGCCAATGCCTGGCTGCGCCCGTTGCTCGGGCGCAGCGTGGAGGCGGGACTGCTGGGCGGTGCACCGGCCTTTCCGAGCGACCGTCCGCTGGGGGTGATCAACGGCTCCGGCCGGGTCGGCATCACCGGGCTGCTGTACCCGCCCGGCGAGCGCAGCGACGGCGTGGTGGCCGCCGCCGAGACGCTGGAGGACGAGGCCACCGATCGGGTCACCGTGCCGCGCTCGCACTCCACCATGCTGTTCTCGCGCACCTGCGCCGATCTGGTGGCAAGCTTCGTCAGGAACGGACGGTTCGAGCGGCGGGCATAGCGTAACGATCTCGGGCGTATGGACCACGGGCGTATCGACCGATGGCGCATCGGCTACTTGGCGCCCGCGCTCGGTGTCTCGATCGCATCGTGATCGACCAGCTGCCAGGGCAGTCCAGGGTGACGGAACAGACGCTTGCCTGTCCTCGGATAATCGACCACGTCGTGCGGTAGCCGCTCGCCGACCACGAGGCATACCAGCGGCTCGTCCCCCGAATTGGTCATCGTGTGCGCTTCTCCACCCTTCGGATACGCGATGAAATCGCCCGGACCGACCGCATGTTCCGTATCACCGATGGTCACGGTGCCGGTACCGGACAGCACGTAGGTGCATTCGTCCTCCTCGTGATGCACGTGATACTCGGTCGATTCACGGCCCGGCGCTATCTCGATGAGGTGGAAGCCGAAACCGGTCAGGCCGGTGGCGTCTCCCAGCGAGCGATTGGTGCGCTGCGCATTGTCGTTGAGATAGTGAGTCTTGGCGGTGCCGGGCATGGCGACGATGTCGGCGCGGTGCAGCAGGGTCGGCGGCATGGTGCAGGATCCGGTTCGGGGCGACGCTCTCGAAGTGGGGCAGTATCGGTGAATACTCTCGTCCGGCGCACGCATCCCGCATCGCCGTATCGGCATGGATCGCCTTCGTCTCGTTCAACACGACGCCTGTCACGATGGAATCACTAGCCGCCGACCTGGAAACCCTGGTACGCACCCCGCTCGACGACAGTCATGTGGAGGCGATGCGCAAGGCGGGGGAGGTGCGAACGCTTGCCGCCGGCGAATGGCTCGCCAGGCTGGGCGATCCGATGGACACGTTCTGGTTCCTCGAGGATGGCGAGGTCGAGGCGATCAATCCTGCCACCGGACAGCGCTACGGCAATGCCACGCTGGGCCCGGGCCAGTACTTCGGCGAGATCGCCTTCCTGAACGGCGGCACCTACCTGATGGGCGCCCGGACCACCTGTGACAGCCGGCTGATCGCGGTGCCCAGGAGGCGCATGCTGGAGCTGATGAGCCGTGTCCCGGAGATGAGCGACCGCATCGTCACCGTGTTCGCCGCGCGGCGTCGACGCATGCTGGAGGGCAACGAGTCGAGCCTGACGCTGGTGGGTGCCGAGATCGACCGGAACGTGCGACGCATCGCCGCCTTCGCCAGCCAGAACCGCATCCCGGTACGCTCGCTGACCGTGGGCGAACACGAGGCCGAGCGGCTGGCGCACGCCTGCGGCATCGGCGTGGCCGAGCCCGCCGTGATCTTCGGCCAGGGGGAGGTGGTGCCGGACGCGACGCCTGCCAAGATCGCGCGCCTGATCGGCATGGACCTGAACGTGTGCAACGAGGAGATCCATGACGTGCTGATCGTCGGTGGCGGGCCCTCCGGCGTGGCGGCCGGCGTGTATGCCGGTGCCGAGGGGCTGTCCGCGCTGGTCATCGAGGATCTGGCGGTGGGCGGTCAGGCCGGCACCTCCAGCCGCATCGAGAACTACATGGGCTTTCCGACCGGCATCTCGGGGGCGGATCTGGTGTGGCGCGGCGAGGTGCAGGCGATGAAGTTCGGCACCCGCTTCGCGGTGCCGCATCGTGCCGCCTCGCTGCAGGAGCGCGACGGCATTCTCGACGTCACGCTGGACGACGACCAGGTGGTGCGCGCCCGCTCGGTCATCGTCGCCACCGGCGTGCAATACCGGAGACTGCCGATCGATCGGCTCGAGGAGTTCGAGGGGGTCGGCATCTACTACGCGGCCACCGACGTGGAGGCGCGCTGGTGTCGCGGCACCGATGCGGTGGTCATCGGCGGCGGCAACTCGGCCGGCCAGGCGGCGATGTTCCTGTCGCGCACCGCGCAGCACGTGCACCTGTTCGTGCGCGGCGACTCGCTGGCCGCCTCCATGTCGGACTACCTGTCCAGCCGGCTGGAGGCGGATCCCGCGGTCACCATCCACTACCGCACCGAGATGAGCGCGCTGCACGGCGACGACCACCTGGAGGCCATCGACGTGCGCGATCGCGAAAGCGGCGAGACGCGTCGCATGGACACACGAGCGGTGTTCGTCATGGTGGGCGCGGCCCCGAACACCGACTGGCTGTCCGGTTGCGTGGAGCTGAACGAGCAGGGCTTCGTGCAGAGCGGTCAGGCGGTCGGGCGCGCCACGCCCTACGAGACCTCGCACCCGGGCATCTTCGTGGTCGGGGACGTGCGCGCCGGCTCGGTCAAGCGCGTCGCCTCGGCGGTGGGCGAGGGCTCGGTGGTGATCTCGCGCGTGTGGGAGCACGTCAATGCCTCGCGCGAAGCGGTTCCGGGCGCATGAAGGTTCCGTTCCTGGACGCGGCGTCGATGTCGGTGCCGCTGGTCTTCCCGGACGAGGCGGACATCGACTACCGGCCGTATCCGTCGAGCGTGGCCGACGAGGTGATCGAGCGCTGCGCGGACGCACCGGTGGTCATCACCAACAAGGTGCCGCTGAGCGCCGAGGCGCTGGCCGCCCTGCCGCGGCTGGAACGGGTGTGCGTGGCCGCCACCGGCGTGGATTGCGTGGATGCGCGGGCTGCCGAACGCCATGGCATCCAGGTGCTCAACGTGAAGGGCTACAGCACCGATTCGGTGGCCGAGCACGTGATCGCCATGGTGATGCAGCTGCTGCGCGGCACGCACGACAGCGCACGCGCCGCCATCGACGGACGCTGGAGCGACTCGGCGGTGTTCGCGGTGCACGGCCAGCCGATCGCGGAGCTTGCCGAGCTGACGCTCGGCATCGTGGGGCGCGGCATGATCGGCGAGGCGGTCGGACAGCGTGCCGCCGCGCTCGGCATGACGGTGCGCTACGCCAGCGCCTCCGGGCGTGCGCCGTCGGGGGATGACGAGTGCACGCTGGATGCGCTGTTCGAGCAATCCGACCTGATCTCGCTGCACTGTCCGCTGGTGCCCGGCACGCGGGCCATGATCGATGCCGACCGGCTGTCACGCATGAAGCGCGGGGCGTGGCTGATCAACACCGCCCGCGGACCGTTGATCGACGATGCGGCGCTGGTGTCGGCGCTGCGCGACGGGCAGCTGGCCGGGGCGGCGATCGACGTGCTGGACCGGGAACCGCCACCGGCCGATCATCCGCTGCTGCAGACGGACGTGCCGAACCTGATCGTCACGCCGCACGTGGCCTGGGCCAGCCGGCGGGCGCAGCGGCGGTTGGCGGAGGCGGTGGTGGCGAACGTGTTGAAGGGGCTGTGAACGTTGCCAGGGTCCACCTTTCCGGCCGGCAGGTCAGGCGCGTCGTCAGGAAGGGCGCACTGTCCGTCCATGGCACGACGGTGGGGGGTTAGCGTGGACGAACCGATCACGGGCGTCTGCCATTGCGGGAGTTGCGGCTTCACGCTGACCGAGCGTCCGGAGTGGCTGGTCGTCTGCAACTGCACGCTCTGTTCGAGATCAGGCGCCATCTGGGGCCACGTCAGGATCGACAGCGTCTCGATACGAGAAGATCGCCCAGCGCGTTCGTACGTGCAGGGGGACCGCCTGATCGCCCACCATTCGTGCAACACCTGTGCTTGCACCACGCATTGGGAAGAGCTGCATCCCGACCAATCGAACCGCATGGGCGTGAATTTCCGGATGTGTTCTCCCGACATCCTGAAGCGATTTCGTATCCGTCATCGCGATGGTGCGGATACCGGCGAATTCCTGGACTGATGGAAGAGAGGGGCCGGAATGCACCGTGTTCGGTCTCCACGTCGAGCCATGCCTGCGTCGATGCGGGGTTGCGCGCACGCTCATGCGCTCGCTTCTTCGCCAACTCGTTCGGCACCCCCCTGTGCAGCTTGTCCAGTTGACCGTGACGGAGGGCAACGCGGGCGCGGCCGCACTCTGCGGTTCGCTCGGTTTCGACACCTACGGGGTCGAACCCATGGCGATGAAGATCGGTGACGGTTACTTCGCGAAGCGTCATCTCTGGCGGCGCCTCGACAGGCCTTGTCCGTGAGCTCTGCGAACTCGATCGAAGGTCCCGTGGCCGCGAGCCACTCGACAGGGGGGATGATCTCCTGCGGCAGAATGGCGAGTTCCAGACGCTGTTCCAACCGAACGTGAAGGAGTACTTCCACATGCACATACTGATCATCGGTGCCGCCGGCATGCTCGGCGCGAAACTGGCTGCGCGACTGGCGGCCGACGGCACGCTCGCCGAACAGCCCGTCGATCGCCTGACCCTGATCGACATCGTCACGCCGCCGGTCCCGCCGGACGGCACGGCATCCTGCGATGCCCACGCGGCGGACCTGTCCGAGGCCGGCACCATCGAGCCCTTCATCGCCGAACGCCCCGATGTCATCTATCACCTGGCGGCGATCGTCTCCGGCGAGGCGGAGGCGGATCTTGCCAAGGGCTACCGGATCAACCTGGACGGTACGCGCCACCTGTTCGACGCAGTGCGGGCCGAGCACGACGCCAGCGACGGCGAGTACGTGCCGCGCGTGGTCTACAGCTCGTCGGTGGCGGTGTTCGGCGCGCCGTTCCCGCCGCGCATCGACGACGACTTCCAGCAGACCCCGCGCACCAGCTACGGGGTGCAGAAGCTGATGGGCGAGCTGATGCTGTCGGACTACACGCGCCGCGGCATCCTGGACGGGATCGGGCTGCGCCTGCCGACCATCTGCGTGCGGCCCGGCAAGCCGAACGCGGCGGCCTCCGGTTTCTTCTCCGGCATTCTGCGCGAGCCGATCGCGGGGCAGGAGGCGGTGCTGCCGGTGCCCGACACGGTGCGCCACTGGTTCGCCAGCCCGCGTGCCGCCATCGGTTTCCTGGTGCACGCCGCCGGGCTCGACGGCGAAGCGGTCGGTCCGCGCCGCAACCTGAACCTGCCCGGGCTGTCGGCCACGGTCGCCGATCAGCTGGAATCGCTGGGCCGCGTGGTCGGCGCCGATGCCGTGGCGCTGGTCAGGCGCAAGCCCGATGGGGCGATCATGGGCATCGTCGGCAACTGGGCCGAGAACTTCGAGCCGGCACGGGCCGAAGCGCTGGGATTCGTGGCGGAACGCTCGTTCGACGAGATCCTGCGGGTCTACCTGGAGGATGACGCGCCGGCTTCGGTACGCGGTCCCGCGTCGTGAAGCCGGGCGGGCCTGGTCGACGCGGAAGACGTCTTGTCCGCCGCCGCATCGCTTGCCGAACTCAGCATCCGCTTGGCGAACCAGTACGCTGCGCCGCCACCGATGAGGTTGGCGGCAAGCTCCGCCCCGTAGACCGCCCCCGGCCCGACCAGGCGTGAGCCCAGCCAGGCGAACGGCACCATCACCAGCAGCACGCGGGCCACGCTCAACCGGAAGGCGAGTCCGGCCCTGTCGACCGCGTTCAGCGCACCGGTGGCGGTGACCAGGCAGCCGTAGCCTGCGAACCCCCAGGCCGCGATCGACAGGTACCTGCCGATCTGGGCGGCGATGGCGGCATCGTCGGTGAACAGCGCCGCGATCGGTTCGCGCAGCAGCACCAGCGTCAGCGCCACCGCCAGGCCGTACATCAGGCAGAACAGCGTCGACAGGTGCAGGGCGCGGCAGGCACGCGCGGCGTGGCCCGCCCCCCAGTTCTGTCCGGCTATCGGTCCGATCGAGGAGGACAGGGCGAGCAGCGGCACCACCGCGAAGCTCTGCAACCGCCCGGCGGCGCCGAAGCCTGCCACCGCCTCCTGGCCGTGGCGCGCCAGGATGGCGGTCAGCAGCGTCAGCCCGATCGGGTTGATCGCGCTGGACAACGAGGCTGGCGCCCCGACCCGACCGATCGTCAGCATGCCGTGCAACAGGCCGCCCCGGAACGCCATGGCCGGCCTGAGCGGCAGCTCGCAGGTCGACACCAGGGCGAGCCCCGTCAGCATCGCGATCAGGTGGGCCAGCGCGGTGGCCCAGCCGGCTCCGGCGACGCCGAGCGCCGGCACCGGTCCCCAGCCGAAGATCAGCAAGGGATCCAGTGCGCCGTTCACCAGCGCCACGATGATCAGGATGCTGGAGGACTTGATCGCCTCGCCCTGGGCGCGCAGGGCGCCGTTCGCACCCATGGTCACCAGCAGCATCGGCAGGCCGAGTGCGTAGGGGGTGATGTAGTCCTCGATCAGCGGCAACAGGTGATCGGGCGCCTGCAGGGCCTGGAACAGCGGTCCCTGCAGCAGCAGGAGCGAGCCCGAGATGAACAGGCCCAGGGCGAAGGCCAGCACGATGCCCTGCACCGCCAGGGCGGCGGCCCGGTCGAGCTTGCCGGCACCGATGGCACGCGATACCACCGAGTTGACGCCGACCATCACGCCCACCCCCAGGCTGGACAGCGCCACGCTGACCGGGAAGATGAAGCTGACCGCGGCCAGCTCGTCCGCCCCCAGCTGGCCGATGAACCAGGCATCGAGCAGGCCGACGCCCATGATGCAGCCGATGCCGAGGATCATCGGCGCGGTCTGGCGGACCAGGTGGCGCGCGATCGAGCCGGTGGCGAGGGAGGCGTCTGACATGGCGCCGGAAACTAGCACCGTCGGGCGGGTTCGCCCGAACCTGCGCAGATCTCACCCGCCGTGCCGCCTGCACGGCCGTGGACCGCCTCGCATGGAACGGCACGAGGGACGATGGCGGTGCATCATGGCCGGCCAGACCGATGGCCGGGCAGGTTCCGCCGGCCTGCGCAGCAACCGGTACCACCGATGCGATCCACTCAGCGATGAAGCCGTTCTCCGACACCGTCGACATCCAGGCCGGCGCCGACGTGGTGTTCGCGCTCTGGTCCGATGCCGCCGGCTGGTCCGAGTGGGATCCGGATCTGGAGCGTGTCGAAACGCACGGCCCGTTCGAGGTCGGTTCGACCGCACGCCTGAAGCCGCGCGGCGGCCCGTCCACACGCATCCGCGTGAGCGAGATCACGCCGCTGCGCTCGTTCAGCGCCGTGTGCGCGTTGCCGCTGTGCCGGATGGTGTTCGATCATCTGATCGAACCGCTGCCGGACGGCTGCCGGGTCACGCACACCGTGCGCTTCCAGGGACCGTTCGCTGCGCTGTTCCGCCGGCTGATCGGCCCGCAGATCGCGCGCGGGCTACCCGGCACCATGGCGGGTCTGAAGCGGGCGGCCGAAAGGGCCGCGGCCGCGGATGGGGCTCCTGCCGCATGAGCGCGGTGGCCGCCGGGACGTCCGATGCGCGGGTCACCCCGGCCGAGCAGCCCGTGCTGGACGCCCGCTTCACGAAGCTGGCCCGGGCCGAGCGACTGCTGCCGATCAAGGTCACGCCGTTTTTCCGGAAGAAGATCGACGCCGAAGTGGCGGCCCTGGGCCATACCGAAGGTCCGTTGCACCGGATGGTGTACCCGACCCGCGAGCGGCTGACCCTGCGCGCGCCCGGCGAGGTGCGCGACTGGGTGGACGATCGCGACAACATGCCGGGCAGCTCGTCCGGCGCGATCGTGCAGAAGTACGCGGACCGGGTGCTGTTCATGCCGACCTCCACCTGCGCGGCCCACTGCCAGTACTGCTTCCGCCAGGACGTGCTGTCCGGCTGGGAGGCACGCGGGCTGGCGGCGGTGGACGCGGCGATGGAGGAGTTGCTGGCGCATCTGGACCAGCACCCGGCCACGCGCGAGGTGATCCTGTCCGGCGGTGATCCGATGACGCTGCCGATCAAGGCGCTGGCGCGCATCCTTGAGCCGCTGGCCTCGCACCCTCAACTGAACTCGTTGCGCCTGCACACCAAGACCATCGCCTTCGCGCCGGCGGTGTTCGACGATCCGGCCAAGCGGGCCCTGCTGGCCGCGGCCAAGGTCAGGCTGGTGTTCCATTTCGCCCACCCCTACGAACTGTGCGAGAGGGTGCGCGGGACGATCGCCGCACTGCGTGCCGACGGCATCCGCTGCTACAACCAGTTCCCGCTGCTTCGCAACATCAACGATCACGCCGAGCTGCTGAGCGAGCATCTGACGCTGCTGGACGAGCTGGAGGTCAGGAACTTGTCGGTGTTCATGCCCGAGCCGATCGTCGGCTCCGCCCCGTTCCGCGTCCCGTTCGGACGCTTCGAGCAGCTGGCCGACACGCTGAACCGGACGACGCCATCGTGGATCAACGCCACCCGCTTCGTGCTGGACACCCCGGTCGGCAAGGTGCGGCGCGAGGATGTCGTGGCGCGGGATCCGGCGGCCGGCACGATCACCTTCCGGCGCGACGGTCGCACGATCGATTATCCGGACTTTCCCGCAGCACTGGACCGGCCCGGGAAGTTGTCGACGTTGCTGTGGCGTCGTCAAGGAACGCCCGGTCGGCATGAGCCCGGTCCGTGATCATGACGGTCGATTCCGGACGATCTCGGCGTTGAACTCCGAGATCGTCCAGGCATGGACGCAAAGGTTCCACTTCACCGAACCCGGCCTGCTGGATCCAGGGCGCGGCATCGGCCGCTCTGCCCGTCACCCCTCATCCGGTCGGTTTGTCGGCGCCCCTTCTCGATACGATGGCGTTTTGGCCCGGATATGGATACCAGTGCGGATGATCGAGTCCGGGCGACTTCTTGCAATAGTGATCGTCTCGTTGCCGCTCTACCTCGGAGCCGGCTGGCTCATCGGCCGTGTCAGCGGTTGGCGCAGCTTGCGGGAACGCTACCCGTTCGACGATCGGTTCGACGGGCCCGTCCGTTACTGGAACGCGGTGAGGATGGGGGTGATTCCCCTGCAGGCGCTCGTCAACATCGGGTTTCATCCAGACGCACTCCACCTTCGGGTGTCGCGAGTGGTCCGGCTCCTCTACCCCTTTCATTCGCCGCTGCTGATCCCGTACGCGGCCGTCGAAGGTCGGTCGACACGGTTCCTGCTGTCCGCGCGCGGCGTGCTCGATGTCGGGGGCACGTCGATCAGCGTGCCCCTGGACATCCTGGATCGCATGGAACGGGCCTCGGAAGGGCGCTGGCGCTACGCGCGATCCTGACGGGGACTTCGCAACGCCTGGCGATCGGCCTGCGTAGCATGGTGCTCTCCCGCTGACTGCCGAGAAACGATGGCGATGGAACCGACCTGGGACGACTGGTTGTCGAGCAACCTCGCCCGTGGCTGCGATCCCGACGAGCTCGTCGGTGAGATGGTCTCGAAGGGGTTCGCGCACGACGACGCGCAGCGCAGTCTCGACCGGGCCGTCGCGAGCGCTCCGGTGCACGACGAAGCGGAACCGTACCTGCCCACGGCCATCCCGTTGCACACCGATCGGGCCGAGCTGTACGGCGTCGATGGCTTCCTCGATGGGGCGGAGTGTGCGCACCTCGTCGCGCTGATTCGCGAGCACCTTCGCCCGTCGACGACCACGGAGGAGGGCGTCACCGACTTCCGCACCAGCCGTACCTGCGACATGGCCGATCTGGACGACGCGGTCGTGCGCGAGGTCGACCGGCGGCTGTGCGCCTGGATCGGCATCGACCCGATCTTCGGAGAACCGCTGCAAGGGCAGTGGTACGACACGGGGCAACAGTTCAAGCCGCATACCGACTACTTCGATCCGGACAGTCCCGACTTTGCGGGGAACGTCGGCGAGCGCGGGCAGCGCAGCTGGACGGTCATGGTGTACCTGAACGGTACGCGCGAGGGCGGCGCGACGCGCTTCCCGCAACTCGATGTCGAGATCCGTCCGCAGGCCGGCAGCGCACTCGCCTGGAACAACCGCGACCGGTTCGGTCGCGAGAACCCGGCGACCCTGCACCACGGCACGCCGGTGACGGCAGGCTACAAGGCGGTCCTGACCAAGTGGTTCAGGAGCGCGACGCCGCGCACGGTGTTCTCGAAGGAGCCGGCCGAACTTCGTCCGCCGTTGACGCGCGACGGATTCCTCAAGATGCGGACGCCAACCGCTCTGCACGAGAAACTGGTCGCGCACTACAGGGCCCACCGTGACCGTTCGGCCGACGAGTCGATCCCGGCGTTCATCGCATCGGACGCCGAGCGCGTGCCCAGTGTCCTGATCGAGCTGCCCGCCGGCCTTCGCACCCAGGTGCACATCGCGTTGCAACCGATGCTGGAGGCCTGGATCGGCGACTACCTGCGCCCGACCTGGGTGTACGGGATCCGCGAGTACCTGAATGGCGCGGTCCTGCAGTCGCACCGGGATCGGAAGGGCACGCACGTGGCCAGCGCGATCCTCAACGTCGCGCAGGAGGTTCGCAGCGATTGGCCGCTCGAGATCGAGGACCACCACTACCGCCGCCACCGGGTCGTGCTGGCGCCCGGGGACATGCTGCTGTACGAGGGTGCGCGACTGCTGCACGGGCGTCCCGATCCGCTTGACGGCAAGCGATTTGCGAACGTGTTCGCACATTTTCGCATTGCCGAACGTCCATACGGCTGAATCTTAGGGTTTTCCCTAATAGGCAGTCGTGGAGCGTATCGGTAGCGTCGGGGGGACTCCGTACGTCGAGAGACGACATCGTGACGACCCTTTCCAACCTGCTCCGTGCGGTCCAGCCCGCATCGGACGATCGCGCCCGCGGCGCGTCGGATCGATCGTCCACCGCGCCGGCGGAACAGTCGACCAGCGAACGATTGTCCTCTGGAATCACGGCTCTCGATGCGCTGCTGTCGGGCCAGACGACCGCCGAGCGCCTGGCCGGGGGTCAGGTAGCGTCCGTCGGAGCCGAGCCGGCCGACGAGGACGCCGTGCTGGCCAACGCGATAGCCAACCTGGCCGACGACGTCGGTGGTGACCCGGCCGCGCTTCGCGTCGCACTCGGGCAGGCCTACGGCGGCAAGGCACCGCCAGCGGTGCTCGACGAGCTGACCATGCAGCTGGTCGGCGGCGACCTGCCCCCGGTCGGCTCGGTCGAATTCGTCGATGCGGGCAGTCTCGGGCAGGATGCCTACGGGGCCTACCTGCCGGAAGGCGACGGCACGATCCTGCTCGACCGGCGCCTGCTGGACGCTCCCGCGCAGTTGCAACGCGTGCTGACCGAGGAGTACGGCCACCACCTGGACCGGGTGCTCGGCGGGCCCGATGCCGCCGGAGACGAGGGGGCGATCTTCGCGCTTTCGCTGTTGCAGGGCGGTCGGCTCGACAGCGCCACATTGGCGCGGCTGCAAGCCGAGAACGATCGCGGCTTCGTGGACATCGACGGTCAGATGACCGAGGCGGAGTTCTTCATCGGCGGACCGTCGCCATCGGCGAGCCCATCGCCGAGCCCATCGCCGAGCCCGTCGCCGAGCCCGTCGCCGAGCCCATCGCCGAGCCCATCGCCGAGCCCATCGCCGAGTCCATCACCGAGTCCGTCACCGAGTCCTAGTCCATCTCCGACGTCGGGCGGTGGCCACCCGTACTCTTCCCCGAGTCCGTCGCCGTCGCCGAGTCCCTCTCCGAGTCCGAGCCCCTCTCCGACGACGTCGGGTGGTGGCCACCCGTACTCTTCGCCGTCGCCGACACCCTCTCCGAGTCCGAGTCCGAGTCCCTCACCGACACCTTCGCCAAGCCCAGCACCCGCATCGGGTGGTGGTCACCCGTACACGACACCGCCGCCCGCTAGTGGAGGGGAGCGGCCCGACACGACGCCACCGCCCGCGAGTGGAGGAGGGCACCCGTACACGACACCGCCGCCCGCGAGTGGAGGAGGGCATCCGTACACGACACCCCCGCCTGCCGAAGGCGGCGGGCACCCGTACACGACGGGCGTTCCGCCAACTGATGGGCTGCCGGAAGAAGGCGAGCAGCCTCCGGATGGCGGAGAGGGTGGCAATGCGGCAGGTGCCGGACTCGTCGGCACGGTCACGAGACCTTTCTGGTCGCCGGTACTGAGCGGTCTTTCCACCCTCGGATCGTGGCTTGTCTCCGGAGCTTCCGCCACCGGTGCGACGATCGCGGGCGGCTTGGTAGCAATCTTCTACCCACGGCCTGCCGGAGATGGCTCCGACATCACGATGAACAGCAACAATGCTCGGGGTCCGAGGATGGACCCGGAGTCCGAGCAGACCGTCGAAGACGCCGTAGGCGAAACGGAGCGGGAGAACGTGACGAGCAATGGAACGATCATCGACGTCGTTCCCGGTGGAACAAGAGAACAGGCTGAAGAAGATTTTGAGGAGATGGGCCTCGACAACGTACGACAAACCGAAGGCTCCAGAGGAACAGTCAGAACTGGCACACTGCCAGACGGCACGAGAGTGACAGTGCGTCCGAGTGCCGACGGTCGTCCAACCATTGAAGTCACCGAACTCGGGGACAACGGGAGGCCAAGGCGTGGCGGCAGCCGAGAGATCCGATATGGTGACGAGTAACGGGATGCCAGGCGTCGAACTCGAGCGGTTGAGAGCACTTCTACCGTCGGTATCTGTCATCTCTCCGACGTTTGTTCGGGAACACGGCTTGAAAGCCGCGCTGGTCGATGACAACTTCCTGTACGAAGAGGAGGGACAGCAACTGATGAGTGCGCTTGCCCAGCAGGGGGCAACTTCGTTCAACTGGTGCAAGACGTCCGACGTTGTCGGATCCGATCGAAGCCTTGCTGTTCATTCCATCGAGTGCAACTACGACGAGTTCGAGTCGCGGTACCTCCGACTCGACGACGAAATCCAGTATTGGGATCGCCTGATATACCTCGATGATCTCGGAACGATGCTGTTGCATACGGCCCACGATCATCTGATCTACGTAGGTTCCGAGGACTTCTTGAACACCGCCACGGGCAGGCGCAATCAATTTCGTGACGGATGGTTGGCCACTCGTGGCACCGCGTTCACGGATCCTGCACTTGTCGAAGCGTACGATCTGTAGAGAACGCCTTCGACACAGGTCCACTTGTGGGGTGCAAGAAGACGTCGGTGAAAACAGGGCCGTCCATGACGAATGTTCCACTGGCTTGCAGGGCATTCGGCTCGACAACGTCACATGGTCGCGGCTGCAAGCCGAGATCGATCGCGGCTTCGTGGACATCGACGGTCAGATGACCGAGGCGGAGTTCTTCATCGGCGGACCGTCGCCATCGGCGAGCCCATCGCCGAGCCCGTCGCCGAGCCCGTCGCCGAGTCCGTCGCCGAGTCCATCGCCGAGTCCATCGCCGAGTCCATCGCTGAGTCCATCGCCGAGTCCATCGCCGAGTCCGGGCCCCTCTCCGACGACGTCCGGCGGTGGTCACCCGTACT
>Ga0209303_1000232_pt1 | contig 49514 bp, 43 predicted proteins | sample SidtaG_3_FD_187449 | JGI IMG/M metagenome (GOLD analysis project Ga0209303, IMG submission 187449) | Marine algal microbial communities from Sidmouth, United Kingdom - Sidmouth_Asex1 metaG (SPAdes) (version 2) | ecosystem: Host-associated > Algae > Red algae > Unclassified | place: Sidmouth...
GGGGGGGGGGGGGGGGGGGGGGGGGGGGGGGGGGGGGGGGGGGGGGGGGGGGGGGGGGGGGGGGGGGGGGGGGGGGGGGGGGGGGGGGGGGGGGGTGGACGGTGGGCGGTCGGTGGGTGTTCGTCGACGCCGACGGTGCCGGAACGGGCGGTCAGCCGACGACGGACGGGTCGCGTCGCGCGTCGGCGTCGACGAGTTCGGCGGGGATCGACTGACGGCGGTCGGGGCCGGTGTAGTGGGTCGAGACGATCGGGAGGTCGGTGTCGAACGCCGTGCCGGCGACGGTCGGCGATTCGCTCACGACGACGGTGTCGGCGATCCGGTGGCTGACACCGTTCGTCTTCGCCTCGTACATGGCGATGTCGGCAGCACGCATCAGCGTGTCGATCGTCTGTCCGTGACGCGGGAAGATCGCCGCGCCGATACTGCCGCTCATCAGCGTGTCGCCGACCACCGGTGACCCACTCAGGTTGGAGTAGATGCGCTCGGCGCTACGACGCACGGCACTGCGATCAGCGAGGCCCGGCAAGAGGATGACGAACTCGTCGCCACCCCAACGGGCGACGATGTCGGTGGCACGCACGGCCTCGACGAGCCGCTCGGACGACGCCTTCAACACGCGGTCACCGAACTGGTGACCGAGCGTGTCGTTGACCTGCTTGAATCCGTTCAGGTCGACGACCATCACACAGAGACCGTCGTTGAAGCGGTCGGCGAAGTCGAGGGCCGTCTCGGAGATCCGTTCGAACTCCCGTCGGTTGATGAGGCCGGTGAGGTCGTCGGTCGTGGCGATCCGTTCGAGGCGACGGCGCTCGACTTTGATGGTCCACGCTGCCAGGACGAGCAGGATCGTGCCGAGGGCGAGGAGCAGTCCGTACGTCGTGGTGCGGTCGCCCGCCAGGCGAACGGTGCCGTCCACCGACGACTCGATGGTCAGCGATCCCGAGACGAATGGTGACGCGACCGTCTCGGTGACCGTGCGGCGTCCGTCGATCATCGCGGTGACGCGATCGTCGAGCGCACTGCGGCCCGAGACGCTGACTTCGACCTCGGCCGCCGTGCGGTCGACGGAGTCCCCGGTCGCATCGCCGAGCAGTGCGTCGATCGGGAGTCGAATCGCCACCGTGCTCGACCCTGCGACGCCGTCGGACGGCAGAGCGATCCGACGCACGATGTACACCGAATCGGTGGCCGGGTCGGTCGCCACCAGCGAGGCCGCCGCGAGGCCGCCCGCGGTGAGTGAGTCGAGGTCGAGACGTGCAGACGCGGCAGCGAGGTCGCCGACGGTCGCCGAGGCGAACAGGTCGGCACCGGTGCACCCGGCAGCGGTCGTGCCGACGCAGACTTCGCCCCCCGGGAGGAACGCCATGAGATCGTGCGCGTGGTCGAGGCTGTCGACGCCCCCGTTGCGCGCCGATGTCTCGGCGGCAACGTAGACGTCTTGGCGGACGTCGGCGAGCGCATCCCGGACCGAGGTGACGGCGAGGGCGGAGGCGTCGTCGATCCGGTCGGTCTGATCGACGAGTTCGTCACTGCGCTGGTTGACGACGGAAACCGCAGTGGCGACGAGAAGGGTCAGACTGCCGACGAGAGCCAGGAGCCGGAGGATCCGCACACCGGTTCATCGGCCGCCGTCATCGGCTCCTTGAGCCGCCACTTGAGCAATCTCTGGCAGCCGGACTGCCGAAAACGAAGCGATCCCCCACCGCAGTGGGGGATCGTCGCTGCGCGCCTGGAGAGAGTCGAACTCCCAACCGCTTGATCCGTAATCAAGTGCTCTATCCATTGAGCTACAGGCGCAATTGCGAAACGGAGTCTAGGACGCGTTTGGCGCGATCGGAACCCCGATTCGGCAACGGAGGGACGAGAACCCGCCGGCCTCTCGGCGCTGTCGGTCAGAAGCCCCAGGGCCCCCATCCGCCTGCCCGCTGGTACAGCGCGTAGGCCGCTCGGACGTTGTTCGTGGGGTCGTAGAGCTGGTCGTCGCTGGTGATGCCCATCTCCATCAGCCAGCTCTGATGCACTTCCCAGTACATCTGGAACACGCCGTAGCAGCAGAAGTTCTTGGCGAGAGGATCGAAACGGCTCTCGCGATATGCGATCTCGATCGCGCGGTCTTCCAGTTCGTCGGGCCAGATCTCGCGGATGATCGCCTTGACCTGCTCGGGGGTGGCGTCGGTGCCGGGAGCGTCGGTCGCCGGGGTCGTGGTCGTCGTCTCGGGCGCCACCGTGGTCGCGGTGGTCGCCGGCTCGTCGGTCGTCACGGTCGTCACGGTCGTCACGGTCGTCTCGACGGACACGGTCGTCGTGGTCTCGATGTCCGACGAATCGGCGGTGTCACCGTCATCGGACGGTGTCGTGGAGCCGGCCGGGAGGCAGATGTCGTCACCCGGGAACAGCGGCGTGTCGACGGTGGCGTCGTTGGCCTCGAGCAGTTCGGCGATCGGGACCCCGGCCTCGTCGGCGAGGAGCAGCCAGTAGTCGCCGGCTCGAACTTCGAAGTCGATCGCACAGTTGTCGACGCGCTCGGCATCGCCGTCGGCAGATGCCGGGTCAGAGATGGTGAGCGTCGTTGCACTCGCGGTCTCGTCGCTCGCTCCTTCGTCGGTCGCCGTTGCGTCGGCTGCCTCGTCGTCGGTCGGCTCGCGGTCAGTCGTCGACTCCTCGTCGCTCGATCCTTCGTCGGTCGTCGTTGCGTCGTCGGCCGTCGTTGCGTCGTCGGTCGTCGTTGCGTCGTCGGCCGTCGCATCGGTCGATTCCTCGTCGGCGGGCTCCGACTCCTTCGCCTCGGTCACGTCAGCGACCGCAGTGCTCGACGCTGCAGATTCGTCGGTGGCCCCGGCTTCGGCAAGATCGGTCACGACGGGGGTGGCGGGCGGAAGATCGGACGGATCGATCGAGGTGTCGGCGACCGGCGCTGCCTCCGCCCCGGCGGCGGAGTCGTCGCCACCCTTTGCATTCGGGTCGATTGCATCGCCGAGGTCGAAGGTGACCACGGGCGGCGTGGACATGGCGACGTCGGCCTCGCTCGACACGATGGTGTCGCCGTCGTCGTCCGACGTGATCCCGATCGCCAGCGGGATGGCCAACGCCACCACCATCACGGCTGCGCCGATCCGGACGAGGCGCGGATCGACCCCGCCGCCGAGGCGACGGTCGCGCAGGTCGGCGCCGAGGGTCGACGAATCGGAACGGTCACCGAAGAGGGGGGCGAGCGATACCGAGATGTCGTCGCGTTCGTCCGCAGACCGGACGTATTCGTTCGTGTCGTCCATCGGCTGACCGGATACGTCTCGCACACGACCGATTGCCGGGGTCTCGTCGGGATCGTCGTTCCAGTCGCTGGCGGACTGCACAGACTCGGGAAGCGCCGCTGCGTCGACGATGCGATGCTCGCGGGTCGGGTTCGCCCCACTCGTCAGGGCGGCGCTCCACAGGTTCTTCATCGCTCCGGAGATGTCGGTGCGCTCGGAGCCGCCATCGGGCCGTGGCATGCGGCGCGGGGTGTGGTCGCCGGTCGCCGTCCAGTCGGGACTGTCTCCCCAGAAGTCGGACCCGTCGTTCTTCTCGTTCATCTGCATCTCCTCGTCGAGCGGTCGGAGCCCGGACACCGGCGCTCGTCGATCGTTCGACGAGGGAAGGCTGGCGGGGCGGTGAGCGTGTGGTGGCGGAGCGGTCCCCCGTCGTGCACGGTTGTCTAGTCCGTTCGTCATGAAACCGCAACATGAGTGTCACGCAGATGACATATGTGTCACTCGTCGAGAACGGCGGTCGGTCGTCGTCCAACAGATCACCGACACCGTCGGCTTGATCGTCGCCATCGACTGGTCGGGCGAAAAACGATCGAGGTCCGCCAGCGCGAGCCGACGGACCTCGTGGAGCGGAAGTCTTGCGTCTACTTTCAAACCCGCCTCGTGAGTTCACGAAGCTGAAGTGAAGCAGTCCGCAACCAACCCCGACTCAGCCAGCTGGCGGATGAGGGTCGTTTCCGTAGCTGTTGCGCTCGCGGATCTGGCCGTTGCGGCCGTGCGTCAGATGCTCAGTCTGATCGCGGACGGCGTCTTCACGAGCGCTTGCCTGGGCCTGGGCTTGGGTGTCGAATGTCTCGTACACCCGGCTGCGGCCCTCCCGACGGTTTGCCCATCCGTCATCGTGAGGAACGGTGTGGATGTGTGGCTTCTTGGCCATCTTGTTGTCCTCCGTCCTCAGCGCTTCGAGTCGCCGATGCAGTAGTGCCCGTTGTCGTAGCCCTCGGCGTGCGCCTGAGTCAGGGAGTCCGGGTTGAAGGTGACGGCGTTGCCAGCGCGGATGATCTCGCTGATCTGGCAGTTCGCCGTTTCGTTCCGGAGATCGTGTACCTCCGTGCTGTTGATGTTGCCGAGATAGCTCTTGCCACTCGGTCGGGTTGTTGTTTTTGTCGCCATGGCGATTGACCTCCAAGGTCAGGGTTGTGTGGAACACGCGCCTGGATCGAGAGGCTGACTTTGAACCCGCCGATGCGATCTGCGATAGCTTCGGCGTTGCTAGCGGTCGGGAGTCAGCCTCTCGATCCAGACGTGCCTCGGTCCTTGCGGGTCGAGGCACGTTGCATGTTGGAGGGAGTTCTTGCCTCCAACAATGACCGTAGTCGGCGGGTACTACAGGATTCGGTGATCCACTTCGGATTCTTTTAGCGTCACGCGCGCAGCATGCTGTTAGCTCGCGATTCACGGCGCGCCAATGTGCTCGCACTGCGCGCAGGGTGCTTGCACTACGCTCTCGTAATTACTAGGTTGTCATTCATGGCAACGCAGAAGAAGCGCACCGCAACAGCGATTCGGTTCCCTCAACAGCTCCACGACGAACTCGTCCAGGCTGCTGCCGACCGGAACCTGTCTGTGAACTATCTGGTGACTGAGGCCGTGAAAGACTTCCTGCCGCGGTTGATCCCGGCTGAAGACTTCTCGCTCACCAAGTCAGCGTGAGCCGTTCGGAACCCCGTGGTACCCCCGAGGTATGGTGCGCGCAATGTACGACGTAATCGAGACGTGTGCCGGAGCTGGTGGCCAAGCGATCGGACTTCACCTCGCCGGGTTCAAGCACCGTGCCCTCGTGGAGATTGATCACCACGCCTGCGAAACGCTGCGCCACAACGCCCACCTAATCGGCGCTGAGGGTCGGGTCCATGAAGCGGATCTCCTCAACTGGCCTCACAAGTCGATCATCGATGACATGCGTGCGCCGAGTCTGTTGGCAGGCGGCGTGCCGTGCCCACCGTTCTCCATGGCGGGCAAGCAACTCGGCAAAGACGACGAGCGCGATTTGTTCCCTCGAATGATCAAGCTGGCACGGCTGCTGAAGCCCCGGGCCGTGATGGTCGAGAACGTCCGGGGTCTGCTCGACACGAAGTTCGACGACTACCGGGCAAGCATCACGCGGCGACTCCGACTCGCTGGATACGTCTCGCACTGGCAACTACTTCACGCAGCCAACTTCGGCGTGCCACAACTACGGCCAAGAACTGTTCTCGTCGCTCTCCGTCCTGACGACGCAGCGTACTTTAGTTGGCCCGAAGGCTCAGACGATCTCGTTACTGTCGGCGAAGCTCTACATGAATCGATGGCCTCGGAAGGTTGGGAAGGAGCCAAAGCATGGACGGCCAAGGCTTGCACTGTGGCGCCGACGCTGGTCGGAGGCTCCAAGAAGCACGGCGGACCCGACCTTGGCCCGACCCGTGCCCGCAAGGCGTGGGCTGACCTCGGCGTCGACGGTCGAGCCCTTGCCAACGAGCTGCCCGAAACCGGGCACGTGGGCGACGTGCGGCTCACCGTTGAGCAGACTGCGATCGTGCAAGGATTCCCCGACTGGTGGAAGATCGTCGGCCGCAAGACCAATGCCTACCGACAAGTCGGCAATGCGTTTCCGCCTCCGGTAGCAGCGGCTGTCGGAACGCAGATCGTCGCAGCGTTCACTGCGGCCGACCTGGCGAACGACTCGGAAGCAGCAGACGCAATCGCTTCATGAGGACCTGAGCGGCAGCACCGCGCCGGCAAGACTTCGGAGCGATGCCCGCACCTCAAGCTCTCCTGGCAGCCTTGCTCGGGCACCGCACAAGAGGCGCTGCACCGAACATCGCTGATGCGTCGTCGGTGCAGTCATCCCAGATTGCGGCCGCATTGCTCGACGACCTCGGCCTACTGGGCAACATCGTTCCGCATGTTGGTCAGACGCTCGGCCGTGAGTTTGAGTCTGAGGTGGCGAACGATTTGCGGGTCCGTCTCGTTGAGGCGAACCAGGACCGCATGTGGGATGTCCAGCATCCCGGCAGGCCGCTTGCGGAGTTCGAGCAATACCAGCACCTCGGAGTACTCGACCAGATCATCGACGACGATGACACGGGGGTTCTCGCACTAGCCATCGGCCGAGACTACGAAGTTGCTCCAGATGTCACCATCGGCGAGACCGTGCCTCAACACATCTTTCCGCTACTCCACGCAACCGTGTCGTGCAAGGCCACGATCCGCTCTGATCGAGCGCAGAACGTTCGCCTCGAAGCGTTCATGCTGAACCGGCACCGGAATGGCCGTCTCCCGCACATTGTCGTAGTGACTGCTGAGCCGCTGCCGAGTCGACTCGCCTCGCTCTGCCGGGGAACCGGCGACATCGATGCGGTGTACCACCTGGCGCTGCCACAGTTGCAAGCAGCGGTGGCAGCAGTCGGAGCACCTAACCAACAATCCGTACTCAACGAGCTTGTAGCACAGCGACGACTTCTGGACTACTCAGAGCTGATCGCAACTCTGGCGAGGTAGAACTGCCCGACAATCCGTACCGGCGTCTCCCCGAAGAGTTCGATTTGCTCTCTTCGTAAACGTATGAGCAGTTGTCGAGTCGCTTAAGGGCAGTCAGGTGGATGATTGAAGCGCCGGGTGGGATGTGAACCCACGGACCCCGGAGGGTCAATGCCTGAGCAGGGTGACCGTGAGGGCGAAAAACGATCGAGGTCCGCCAGCGCGAGCCGACGGACCTCGTGGAGCGGAGAGGGTGGGATTTGAACCCACGGACCCCGGAGGGTCAATGCCTTAGCAGGGCATCCCATTCGGCCGCTCTGGCACCTCTCCTGACGAGCCCGAAGACTCGAAGCAGCGAGTGTAGCGGCGCCCGATCGGCGATCTCGCGCCGTCGGCGACGCTCTCGATTACCTTCCTCGCCATGACCGACACCGCCACGGCGCCCTCTGCGTCGAACAGCACGTCGCCGCCATCGATCGGCCTGCTGACCCCCGACGACCTCGAGCGGCGCTCCGCGCTGCGCCGGATGAAAATGGTCGCGGCGTCGCTGCTCGTGTTCGCCGCCGCCGTGTTCGTCGCGATCCGCATCGCCGACCCCGACGAGTCGTGGGCCGGCTACGTCGAGGCGATCGCCGAAGCCGCGATGGTCGGCGCGCTGGCCGACTGGTTCGCCGTGACCGCGCTCTTCCGCCACCCGCTCGGCCTGCCGATCCCCCACACGGCGATCATCCCGAAACGCAAGGACGAGATCGGCCGGAGCCTCGGAGACTTCGTCGAGTCGAACTTCCTGACGGCCGAGGTGATCGATCAACGCCTCGGTGGTGCGGAGATCGCACAGCGTGCCGGGGTCTGGCTGAGCGACGAGGCGCATGCGGAGCGGGCCGGTGAGGCGATCGCCGACGCCCTGCGCGGCGCGCTGGAGGTCCTCGACGACACCGAGATCCAACAGGGAGTCGAGCAACTCGTCCAGACGCGTCTCGATGCCACCGATATCGCTCCCCTGCTCGGCAAGGCCATCGACCTGACCGTCGAAGGCGGCCATCAGCAACGTCTTCTCGATGCGCTCCTCGTCGGCGTCGGCGGGTTCCTCGAAGACAACCGCGACACCTTCCGTCGTCGGCTGTACGACGAGTCTCCGTGGTGGGTTCCCGAGGGCGTCGACGACAGGGTTTTCGACAAGATCTACACCGCCGTCGGCAACTTCATGAGCGACGTCCACGCCGATCCGAACCACGAGATCCGCTCCAGCGTCGATGTCCGCTCAGCCGCGTTCGCCGAGCGACTCCGCACCGACCCGAAGCTGCACGCGAAGGGCGAAGAACTCAAAGCCGAACTGCTCGCGCACCCGGAGGTCCGAGCGTGGATCGACTCGCTGTGGAGCGAGACCAAGCGAGCGATGATCACGGCCAGCGGCGACCCCGACAGCGAACTCCGGCGGCGCACCGTCGCGAGCCTGCAGCGGATCGGCGGTCGCCTGGCGACCGAACCCGCGCTGCAACGAAAAGTCGACGAGTGGATCTCTCAAGCGGTTGCGCACCTCGTCGCCAACTACCGGACCGAGGTGAGCGATCTCATCTCGTCGACCGTCGAGAAGTGGGACGCGGACGCCACCGCCGAGAAGATCGAGTTGCAGGTCGGTCGCGACCTGCAGTTCATCCGGATCAACGGCACGGTCGTCGGAGGCCTCGCCGGTTTCGTGATCCACGCCGTCGGCAACCTGCTCTGAGTGGTTGCTGCCGGCTGACTCGTCACACGGCAAGGCGGCAAGGTCGGCAAGAATCCGCCGTTAACGTGATGGGTGGAACGGTGGCAGAGTGGACGAATGCACCCGCCTTGAAAGCGGACGACCTTCACGGGTCCGCGGGTTCGAATCCCGCCCGTTCCGCCAGACAGCGACGTCTTCACCTTCCGCCGCAATTCTTCGTCGGCCGACGTCCATATTGACATTCATCGATGCGACGGATATCGTATCGAGCATCATCGATATGAAAGAAGGACGCACATGAGACTCCAACTCGCTCTGAACGTGGCCGACCTCGACGAAGCGATCAGCTTCTACTCGGCCATGTTCGACACGGCGCCTGCGAAGGTGAAGCCGGGCTACGCGAACTGGGAGATCGCCGACCCGCCCCTGAAGCTGGTGCTCTTCGAACAGCCCGACGCTCAGCCGGGTTCGCTCAACCACCTCGGCGTCGAGACCGATTCGGCCGACGCGGTGGTCGCCAGCGAGAAGCGCGTCTCCGACGCCGGGCTGACCACCTCGGGCATCGACGAGACGATCTGCTGCTTCGCCGAGAAGGTCGAAACGTGGGTCGAAGGCCCCACCGGCCACCGCTGGGAGTGGTACGTCAAGCAGGCCGACCACGACACGCAACTCGACAACGTGGTGATCAGTTCTCGCCCTTCCGACTGATCGTCGCCCTCGGTATCGTGTGACTGGTCGACGGCGGGTCGGCGATACGTCGGAGCACCACGAGTCGATGATCTGATCGATCATGAACCGGGTCGTGCTGACCGATACCGACGTGATGACACAGGCGAGATCGAAGGCGGCGAAGATGACGGAATCCACGAAGCGACGAGCGGATGGCTGCGCCCGATGAGGTCGTCGAATCATCGGCCAGATCCCATGACCCGGCGACGGTTCGTGCGCAACGGAGCAGTACTCGGTGCGCTGGTCGCAGCCGTCGGAGTGTCCGGAGCGGTCACGGGGGCTGGTCGGTCACGGCGCGGCGTCGGCCCGTACGGCCCCCTCCTCGCACCCGACCGGAACGGCATCCAACTCCCCGCCGGTTTCTCCAGCCGGACGATCGCTCGCACCGGAGACAGCGTCTTCGGATCGAGTTACCGGTGGCACGACGATCCCGACGGCGGCGCCTGCTTCCCCGCTCCCGACGGCGGCTTCGTCTACGTCTCGAACTCCGAAGTCGGGAGCGCTGGAGGCGGTGTCGGCGCCGTTCGCTTCGCCGGCGACGGCCGAGTCGTCGATGCGTACTCGATCCTCTCAGGGACCGATTGGAACTGCGCCGGCGGCGCGACCCCGTGGGGCACCTGGCTGTCGTGCGAGGAATCCGGCAGGAACGGCAAAGTGTGGGAGTGCGATCCGTTGGGTCGACGCGAGGCGATCGAGCGCGTCGGGCTCGGCTCGTTCAACCACGAGGCAGCCGTCGTCGTCGAGTTCGATCGTACGATCCTGCTCACCGAAGATGCGAGCGAAGGCCGGCTGTATCGATTCACCCCGAACACCTGGACCGATCTGTCGTCGGGCCGTTTCGAAGCCGCCCGGGTCGGGTCTGACGGTGGTGTCACGTGGGTCGACGTCGCCATCGACCGTCCCGACCGATCCGACACGACCACCCCCTTCGACGGTGGTGAAGGTCTGACGGTCGACGGAACCGACGTCTTCATGGCCACCAAGGGAGACCGACGACTGTGGCACCTCGACGTCGCCGCCGACACGATTCGGGTCCTCCACGACTGTCTCGAGCATCCCGACACCTCGCTCACCCACGTCGACAACCTGCTGGTCGAGCCGCTCTCGGGCGACCTCTACGTCGCCGAGGACGGTGGTAACCAGGAACTCTGTGTGCTGACCGGCCGCACCGACGACGATGTCGAAGTCGCACCGTTCGTGCGCCTGGTCGGACACCGCGGTTCGGAGATCGCCGGACAGGCGTTCAGCCCCGACGGTCGCACGATGCTGTTCTCGTCACAACGCGGAACCGACGGACGCGGGCTCACCTATGCAGTCACCGGCCCGTTCCGCGGTGCGGGTCCGGCCACCCTCGACGATTCTCTGCCGCTCGGCGGCCTCGAACCTGCCCACCGCACACGCAACCGCTGAGCGCCACCTGCGACTGACGAGCGACGTCGTGACGGGGCGTCAGGTATCGGTGCCGCGACCGGTCTCGCCCTGGAGCTCATCGATGCGCTTCGACGCCTCGGCCTTCGTCATGTTCTCGTCGAACTCGACTCCGGCCTCCTGGGACAGCGTCTGCAGATACGAGGCCTGCGGACCGGTCATCCTCTCGTCACCGGTCGTCCAGTCGTCGGGGTCCTTCTCCGGGTTGCCGGGCAGGTCTTCGGGTGTGTTACTCATGGCAGGATTCCTCTCGTGGAGCCGGCGGGTCCGGCGGCGGCGGAACGTCGCAGCGGCGACATCGGCTCGGTGAGTACCCGACGGTCACCGAGACCAATCGCCTCATCGGCGTGTCGTACGTCGCTGCGATCTGGTGCCGGGATCGTGATCGAGCGAACGAGTTTGGGCGTCGCGCCCCGGGGTATCCCGAACCGAGTGCCGCCGATGCGGTGCCCCGCCCGATCAGAGGAGACCCGCCATGAACGCACCCGAGCCCTCCGGAGAACACGTCGAAGACGTCGTCGAGGACATCGTGTCCTCTGCGAGCCCATTCGAGAACGAGAAGGAGGACGGCGGGGCCGAGAGCGCAGACCGCGACGGCCACGAGGCACTCGGGGACGACGCCCAGTTCAGCGCATGACACGAGCTCCCTCGTGAGGTCTCCTACCCACGACACTTCCCACCGAGTCGCCCCACGATGAGGCTGCCGCTCGAGGACTATGCCGTCGTCGGCGACATGCGCACTCTCGCAATCGCCGGAGCCGACGGCTCCATCGACTGGCTGTGCTGGCCCCGCTTCGACTCCCCGTCCATCTTCGGGGCGCTGCTCGACGACGACGGCGGCCGGTGGTCGGTCGCTCCCACCGACGGCTACGAGGCTCGTCGCCAGGTGTACCTGAGCGGGACGAACGTTCTGGTGACCCGCTTCCACACGGCGAGCGCCCTCGTGGAGGTCGAGGACTTCATGACACTCGGCGACGACGGCCAGCACCTGGTCCGGGCCGTGCGGTGTCTGCGCGGATCGGTCGAAATGACGTCTCGGATCGACGTCCGCCCTGACTACGGGCGAGCGCGCGCCGACGTGCGTCGCGCCGACGGAGGCCTTTCTGTGTCGGCTGCGTCACCGGGGACCGACGACGTCGAGGTGTGCATCTCGGGAACGGTCGAGTGGACGGTCGAGGACGAGGTGGGATCGCCAGGAGACCGGGAACTCGGCGACACGCTCGTCGTCAGCCGGTTCGGCCTCGACGAAGGCGAAGTCGAATACCTCGCCCTCGGAGACCGCCCCCTCGGGCGTGCCGAGTGCACAGCGCTGAGATCCACCACGATCGACTTCTGGCGAGCGTGGTCAGAATCGACCGACTACTCCGGACGATGGCGCGAGTCCGTCGAGCGTTCGGCGTTGATCTTGAAGCTGCTCACCCACGAGCCATCGGGGGGCATCATCGCAGCGGGCACGACCAGTCTCCCCGAGGTGCTGGGTGGTGAGCGGAACTGGGACTACCGGTACGTCTGGGTTCGCGACGCAGCCTTCACCGTCTATGCGTTCATCGAACTCGGTCACCTCGCCGAGGCCGAGGCGTTCACCGAGTGGCTGATCGCACGTCTGGACGCATGCGACATCGACTCACGTCGCGACGGTACCGCGCCCCCGCTGTCACCTCTGTACGACCTCGACGGCGACGACGACATCGCCGAGACCGAGATCGAGCACTGGGCCGGCTACGCCGACAGTTCCCCTGTTCGAATCGGCAACGCGGCGAGTGGGCAGCTCCAACTCGACATCTACGGCGAACTGATCGATGCGCTGTACCTCGCCGACAAGTACGGCGACGGCGTCAGCAATGCGACGTGGAACCACATCGTCACCCTCGTGGACTGGCTGTCACGACACTGGAGTGACCCCGGAGACGGGATGTGGGAGGCACGCAGCGGGCCGCAGCGCTACACGTCGTCGCTTCTGATGAGCTGGGTGGCCGTCGAGCGTGCCATCCGCATGGCCGATCGACGAGGACGACCGGCACCACTCGACACGTGGCGAACGATGCGTGACGAGATCCACCGCACGCTGATGGACGACGGGTTCAACGACGAGATCGGTGCGTTCACGCAGGTACTCGGTGGCGACACCGTCGACGCGTCGATGCTTCTGGCGCCGCTCGTCAAGTTCATCTCGCCATCCGATCCGCAGTGGTTGAGCACCCTCGATCTCATCGGCGAGCGACTTGCGCACGGCCCGCTCGTCGACCGCTACGACAGCGACTCCATCGACGACGGTCTGTCGGGCGACGAAGGGTCGTTCACGATCTGTTCGTTCTGGTATGTCGAGGCTCTCGCCCGCTCAGGTCGCCTCGAACAGGCGCGCGACCTCTTCGATCGACTGCTCTCCTACGCGGGGCCGACGGGGATCTTCTCCGAGGAGATCGGTCCGCGGGGTCGCATGATCGGCAACCTGCCCCAGGCCTTCACCCACCTCGCCCTGATCAGCGCCGCGATCTACCTCGACGAGGCGCTCGAGTGAACGACGACGAACATGACGACTCGACAGACCGAGCCGAACGGCGACACCGTCGCTCGGGCGCCGACTCCCATCGCGTCATTCGGGGCCGCCGCTGGAGGGTGAGCGACCCGGCGCTCGACGACGAGGTCCGCCAGCATCTGGTCGACGAGTTGATGGACGCCCGTCGCGCAGTGAAATCGGCACTCGGCACCGACGACGCCTCAGCGGAACAACACGCCCGGTCGCGTGTCCACGATGCCAAGGTGGCGCTCGGCGAGCGTGGCCCGCAGTGGTGGGCCCCGATTGCCGACGACGACGCTCAGCAGCGCCTCGACGCCTTCGTGCGTGCGATCGGGACGCGTCGCGGAAGCGTCCCGGACGACGACGCGGCGAGACGACTTCTCGCTCTATGACCAGCGCCGAGCCACCGGACGCATGGACTGCGCTCGGGTGGGTACACCGACCTCATGACGTCTTTCGGTCTGAAACTGATGTGCGAGTTGCGAAGTGGGACGGAGCTGATCAGCCAGTCCCGGTCGGCGGAGGAGCGAGGAATGGACTTCCTCTCCATCTCCGACCACATCCATCCCTGGCTTCCCGAACACGATCACTCGCCCTTCGCATGGAGCGTCCTCGGAGGCATCGCCGCCACCACCGATTCGATCGAACTGATCACGGGCGTCACGTGCCCGACCTTTCGCTACCACCCGGTGATCATCGCCCAAGCCGCGGCGACGATCGCAGCGATGTCGGACGGCCGCTTCACGCTCGGGCTCGGATCGGGGGAACGCCTCAACGAGCACGTCACCGGCACGCAGTTCCCTGCCGCCGACCTGCGCCTCGCCCGCCTGCGCGAAGCGATCGAGCTGATGCAACAACTCTGGAGCGGAGAATACGTGACCGTCCGCGGTGAGTTCTACGACGCCGACCACGTCAAGATCTACGAACACGTCGGCCAACAGGTGCCGATCGTGGCGGCGGTGAGCGGGGACGTGTCGCTCGATGTGGCGCAGGCCACCCGTTGCGCCGGGATCATGGCCATCGACCCGGATACCGATCTGGTCGACGGGTGGACGAAGCGGGGCGGCGACGCGTCCTCGACATGGGCCGAAGTGCCATTCGCCTGGGAGCCGACGGCTGAAGCGGGAGTCCAGACCGCTCGACGTTTCCGGTTCGGGATGCAAGGGTGGGAAATCGCCGCCGAGCTCCCGAACCCTGCGTACTTCGAAGCCGCGACTCAGTTCCTGTCGGATGAACAGGTCGGCAACGCCATCCCACACGGACCCGACCCCGAGGCATACGTGCAAGCGGTCCAGGAGTTCATCGACGCTGGTTTCCGCAAGATCGCGATCGTGCCCGTCGGTGACGACTTCGACGCCACCATGGACTTCTGGGAGAACTCCGTGAAGCCCGAGTTGGTGATGTCGTGAAGCTCGGCATCGACGACAAGCTCGCTCTGGTCACGGGTGCGTCCGGCGAGATCGGTCGATCGACGGCGATCGCCCTCGCCACCGACGGAGCCCGGCTGCTGCTCACCGACACCGACCGGGACGCGCTCGACGAGTCGGCCTCGGCCGTCCGCGAAGCCACCGGAGTGGACTCCGTCACCGCCACGGCCGACCTCACCGTCCAAGCCGACTCCGACCAGCTCGCCGCCGTCGGCGGTCAACACGGTGGGATCGACATCTGCGTGCACGCAGCGGGCATCACCGGAGCGAAGGGAGACCCGTTGGAGCTGACCGACGACGACTACGAGTCGGCGTGGGCGATCGACTTCATGTCGGCCGTGCGGATCGCTCGCAGTGTCGTGCCGAGCATGGTCGCAAAAGCGTGGGGCCGCCTCGTCTTCGTCGCCTCGGAGAACGCCGTGCAGTCGTACTCCGACGAGATGCCCTACAACGTGGCCAAGGCCGCACTGCTCAACTTCACGAAGGGCACTGCGCAGGTCTACGCACCGCACGGAGTGCTGATCAATGTCGTGTCGCCTGCGTTCATCGAGACGGCGATGACCGACGGGATGATGGAGCAGCGCGCCGACGACCTCGGTGTGAGCGTCGCCGATGCCGTCGAGTCGTTCCTCGACGAAGAGCGACCCCACCTGGTGCTCGACCGTCGCGGGCAGCCCGACGAGGTGGCCGGAGTGATCGCTTTCCTCTGTTCGGATGCCGCCAGTTTCGTCGTCGGGTCGAACTACCGGGTCGACGGTGGAGCGGTCCTCGCCATGAACACGTGATTCATCATCGCGAGGTGCGTACTTTCTCGGTCTGATTGTGATTGAGTGGACCGGGTGCTGTCCGACGTCGAGGCTGATTTGGAGCGACAGATCGTCCAGCTGCGCGCCGAATTGATCCGCGAGCGGCGCGCCCGCCAGCTCCGATCCGACATCGGAGTGCTGGCCGCCCAGACGACTGCGGAGATATCGCGCGAGGGTGTGGCACGAGTCATCGCCGACGGAGCCGCCCAGATCTTCGACGCCGGGTGGGCGATGGTGGCCTACGTCGCCGACGAGACGACGGTCAGATTCGTCCACGGCCCGGGCGTCCCCGATCCGATCGCGCAGGACTGGCGCGAGGCGCCCCTCGACACCGCCGTTCCCATCTGCGACGTCCTGCGCGGCGAGGCCGACCGGATCGAGCTGACCTCGCGCGCCGAGTTCGCACCGTGGCCGATCATGATCGCCGAGGCCGAGCGCGCCGACATGTCGAGTTTGATGGTGTTCCGGATGGGTCCCGGTCACCGACCGAGTGCCGTTCTCGCCATGGCATGGAGCGACGGCCATGTCCTCGACGACGTCGAACGAGAGCTTCTCGCCCTGCTGATCGAGCAGGCGGGCGCCGGTTTCATTCGGTCCGAACGGACCGAGGTCGACGGCGATGTGGCACATGCTCTGCAGGGCGCGCTTCTCGAAGACGAACCCGTGGCGGTCGACGGTTTGTCGATCTCGGTGCTCTACGAACCCGGCAAGGACTTTCTCGCCGTCGGTGGTGACTGGTACGACGTCATCCCGATCGAAGGGGTGGGAACGGCGGTCGTGATCGGCGACGTCGTCGGCCACGACGTGCACGCCGCCATCGAGATGACGCAGATCCGACATGTCGTGGCGACGCACCTGGTGACGCTCAGAGACCCCGTCGCGGCGCTGGCTGCGAGCGACGCCTACGTACGACGACGCGCCCCGCAGGTCATGGCGACGGTCTTGGTCGTCGTGATCGCTGCCGATGGCGAACTCACTCTGTGTTCCGCTGGCCATCTGCCGCCCATCAGCGTCACGTCCGAGCGAGCCGAGCTCCTCCCCGTCGGACTCGGGCCGCCCATCGGCTCCGGCCTCGGCGACTACTCGAGCGCCATGGCCCACGTCGATCCCGGCACGGTGATCGTGGCCTTCACCGACGGCATCGTCGAGACCCGCTCCGATCCGCTCGACAGCAGCCTCGTCGAGCTGCAGGACAGCCTGTTGCAGGTCGCGAGGGCGACACCGATTGACACTTCGATGACCGCAGCCATCACTGCTGCCCTGTCGAAGCGCGCCGACGTGTCGTGGCGGATCGACGATGCAGCCGCGGTGATCGTGCAACTCGACGCCGACTGACTGCGACGCTTCGACACGACCCGTCCCGTACGGCCCGACCGATCACATTCGCCGCCCGACCGATCACGGCCGGCCCGTTCAGTGCGACGCGGTCAAGGTGGCGAGCCAGTGCCCGTGCCGCACGATCTCCTCGACCCCGGCGACATCGAGCAATTCGTTCGCATCGGGATGCACGTCGAGCGCGACCTCCCCGACATCACCGATCGAGAAACGGCTCGCTGTCAGTGCGACGCCGTCGACATGTGCTGGGGCGGCGACCTCGAGTGTCGAACCGCCGATCGTCACCCGGACACCGCCGATCTCCGCAACCATCGGCTCCACCGCATCGCGTACCGCCGAGGCCACCAGCGCGGCTCGATCGTCGGCGCCAGCGGTCGAGGTGATCGCGGGCCCGGCATGCACCAGTGCGTCGAGCGCCGACAGTCGACGGCGCATCCGGTCGTCGATCGTCACGTCGTGCAACACCGCGAAGAACTTCTCGACTCGCCCCGCCCGACGGATCGCATCGATGCTCCACCGCAGACGGAAGGTCGAGCGGTCAGCCCGGTAGTTGATCGCTTGAGCCTGGATCGAGGCCCCCGCGACGAGATGGGCACGGAGCCGGTCGAGGACCGATCGATCGGTGAGCGGTCCCTGGCCGTGCCGTGGCGAGACCCCGACGACGTCGGCCTCGTCGGCAGCGAAGATGTCGAGGTAGGCCTGGTTGACGAACTCGATGACGGGGCCCGGCGAGTCGATCCTCGCGTCGGTGATACACACCGCATGGCGAGCCTGTTCCAAGGCGAGCGTCGACACCGCCGACAGGTCGATCGGGCTTAGGGAGGTTGCGACCGTCGCGACGGTCTCGACGAACGAATCCGTCCACTCGTGTTGCCGTCGACTCACGTCGTCGTCTCCCGCACGAGGCCATCCTCGCGAAACGTCGAACACGTTTCACAGTCCAGCCGCTCGAACGGTCTCGATCGACGACCGCGTTCATCGCCCAGACGGCGCTCGATGGAGCCCCTCGATGTCGACCCGCAGGCTGCGCGTCGAGGCGACCCCGAGCGTCAGGGTTCGACGGCGTCGGGCACGATCTCCATGTCCGCCGAGAACGCCTCGACAGCAGCCAGGGCCGAAGCGACCACGGGCACGGCAAGGAACGCACCAGCCAGCCCGGCGATGGCGCCGCCCGCGGTGAGCGAAAGGAGTACCACCACCGGATGGATCGACACTCTGCGGGCGACGATGAGGGGTTGCATCACGTTGCCCTCGACCTGTTGGACGACCAGGGTGAGCACGATCACCCAGAGCGCCGTCGACGGCCCGACCGAGATCAACGCGACGACGGCCGCCGCGGCTCCCGCCGCCACGGCGCCCACGAGCGGAAAGAGCGCCGCGACGGCGGTCAGGATCATCAGCGGAACGACGAGTGGGACGCCCAGCAACCACAGCCCCAAGCCGATCAGCAGTGCGTCGGCGACTCCGGTGAGCAGCACGCTGCGCATGTAGGCCGACATCGTGGTGGCCACGGCGTCACCGCTGCGGCGGACGGCGTCGGTGCGGATCGGAGCGACGCGCGCGGTGATCGAACGGAACATCCCCGCTCCGTCTTTCAAGAAGAAGAAGGTGAGCACGAGGCTGAGCGCCGCCCCGGCCAAGATCTGCAGCGCCAGCGACGCCTGCTCGGCGCCGAGCGAACTCACACCGGTCGACAGCCAGTCGCGCACGTTCTCTTCCAGTCGTTCGATCTGGGATTCGGTCAGATCGAATGGGCTGCCCATCAGCCAGTCCTCGATGCGCACACGGATCTGGTCCTGGGCGATGGCGTCGTCGACGAGGGTGTTCGTCGTCCGGCGGTAGACGAACCAACCGGCGAGACCGACCGTGGCGCCGGTCGCCAGGAGGGGGATCGCGGCGGCGATTCCGCTCGGCACCCGACGGTCCTCGAGGAACTTCGCAGCCGGCCGTAGCGTGGTCGACGCGAGGAGCGCGACGACTGCAGGGACGAGCACGACGCGCAACTGCAGCGAGATCCACAACAGACCTCCGACGACGATCGCGATCAAGATGAGGCGCTGCGCCCACGCCGCCGTCCGCTCCAACCAGATGGGGACGAGCAACGACGAGCGGTCTCGATCGTCACTCATCGATCACACGTCGCCTGGTCACGGATGCCTCATCGACACATCATCGTCGTGTTGTCGGATCAGCATGCTCCAGTGTCGTACCCCGAATGGCGGCGATGCAACCGTCACACACCACGCTGGTGCAGCGGTCACGCAGATCCGCCAGGCTGGGCAGGTGCCCGAAGGCGACACCGTCCGACGCTTGGCGAATCGGATTTCGCGCCGCTTCGGCGGGCAGCAGTGTCGTCGCAGCGTTTCGCGAGATCCGCGTATCGCCCATCTCGACCTCACCGGCGCCCGCCTCGTCGACGTCGACGCCCACGGCAAGTGGCTTCTGCTCCGGTTCGACGACCACCGGACGGTGATCGGCCACCTCCGCATGCACGGACGGTGGGACATCGGGCGACGGTCGAGCGCCGACGAATGGCAACGCCGACTCGAACTCCAGATGGAGGACGGCTGGTTGACCGCGATCGACATGCCCGTCCTGCGGGTCGTCGACACCAAACGCGAGGACCTCGTCGTCGGCCATCTCGGCCCCGACCTCTGTGCGTCGGACCCACCCGACATCGAGTACGTCACTGCCCGCCTCGCCGACGACGTCGGCCGACCTCTCGCCGGCGCCCTCCTCGATCAGCGAAATGTCGCCGGCTTCGGAAATCTGTACGCCGTCGAGGTGCCGTTCATCGCCGGTGTGTCGCCGCACCAACCAGTCGACTCCATCGACGATCTCTCCATTCTCGTCGACGTCGGCACCGCTCTCATCCGAACGAACGCCGACCGCGGCCCTCAGAACACGACCGGGCGGAGGCTGCACACCTCGCATCACTGGATCTACGGTCGTGGCGGGGCGCCGTGCCCATGGTGTTCGGAGACGTTGATCGGTCTCGGCGAAACTGCCACACCGTGGGGGCGCACCACCACCTGGTGCCCTCGTTGCCAGCCCCCTGTCGAGCGTCGCGAGGTCGACCCGGCCCGAATCCAGCGTGCGCTGGCGCTGCACCCAGCCCGCCGCCATCGCACGCTCGGGCGCTTCGACGACCACGCCGAGCCTGCGCCCTGACACGACAAAGGCCTCACGCCTGGGGGAGCGTGAGGCATCCGTCGAACCTCGTCGAGGGGGAGGACGAGGTGTATTCCCGGTCGCGGGGGAGCGACGCGAGCGAGGTGAGTCTCAGTCGACTTTGAAGGCGACTTCGATCGTGACCTGCCAGCGGTCGACGCCGCCGTTGTCGTTCACGTTGGCTCGAATGTCGTCGATGGTCATCCACGTCTGACCGTGGACCTTCTCGGCAGATGTTCCCAGCGCCTCCAGCGCAGCTGCTTCGATTCCGTCCGGGGACTCCCCGACCAGCTTCTCCATCTTGAACGTCGTGTTCGACATCTCGTCCTCCTGCATCTCCGAGCGGGGCGGTCCTGCTCGATGTGGAGATGGACGTACCCGACCGCTGTGACCTCAAACGTCGATCACCGTTGCGACCTCGAACTCCGATCGACGTCACGATGGTCGGTGGTGCTCGGCGCGGTACAGCGCCGGCGATGAGCCGACGACGCGACGGAAGTGGCGATTGAACGCGCTCTGGTCGTAGTAGCCGCACGCGTGCGCGATGTCGGCCAGTGGTGAGTCGGTCGTGGTGAGCAGGCGGAGGCCCTCCTCGACCCGGAAGCGCATGATCAGTTGCTTCGGAGTCAGACCGAGCAGGCGACGCGACGACCGTTCGAGTTGCGCGATGCTCATGTCGGCGGCCGACGCCAGATCGGCGACCTCGAGGCGCTCGGCGAAGCGACGACGGGCGACCTCGACGGCAGCGGCAATACGGCCGTGGGGCCCGTCGGCGTCGACCGACGTTCGCAGGTCGACCGACACCGCCACCATTCCTGCCACCTCTCCCGTGTCGTCTGTCCAGCGCGACTTCGATGTGAGGAACCACCCGACCGAACGGTCTGGGCGCGTGATCGACTCCAACTCGTTGCTCAGCATCCGACCGCTCCCGATGACGGCGCGGTCCTGCTCGTCGTACCGGTCGGCCAACTCGGCGGGGAACAACTCGTGAGCGGTGCGCCCGACCACGTCACCGGCGCCGGCGACACCGGCCCGATCGGCAAACGCCTGATTCGCGGCGAGGTATCGGCCGTCGATCGACTTCACGGAGAACATGACGTGCGGCGTGGTCGCCAACACGTCGGTGACCGCCTCCAGCGACCTGTCGAGCATCAGCCCATCATGTCAGTTGGCCTGGCACACGCTGGTGAGTCACCCGTTGAGTCGCCCGGCGGCCTACCGATCCATGACGTCGTCGAGCACTCCCGCCACCGCGACGAGCGCAAGCATCCCGACCGCGCTCGCCGCTCCGGCGACCGTGCGCCACACACTCCGATGTTGCTCCCGTGCTGTCGTCATGCACCCGCCGTACCCGGCCCACCGGCGCCTGATACGCGTTGGTCGAAATCGTCGCCGTTGCTGACGATTCCGTACAAGACCGGGCCACCGACGCACGACTTCAATTGATTCATGAACGCTGCTGTCGAGACCTCGCACCGCACCGACGAGCAACTGGTCGACGACGCCGTCGAACTCGCCCGTCGCCTCCTCACCACGAGCCAGGCCGACGAGTCACGACGCAAGGTCCGCCGTCGTCGACGTCTCGGCGCGCTGCTCGCCGATCCGACGGGTCGCCAACTGATCTTCGCGATGACCGACGAAGTGCTGCGGATCAACGACCCACAGCTCGCAGCCGAGCGCTTCGCGGACGTCGTCGACCGTCACCACACGACTGCGGTGGGCACGGTCGACGCACTGCTGCTGCGTGTCGGTGGTGTCGTCGCGCCGCGTCTCGCGAACGTGGTCATGCCGCTCGTCGTGAGGAAGATCAAGTCGGAGACGCACGGCATCGTGATCCCCGCCGACGATCCGAAGTTCGGTGCACACCTCTCGGCTCGCTCCGACGACGGGGTTCGCATCAACGTGAACCCGCTGGGTGAAGCGATCCTCTCCGATGCCGAGGCCGACGAACGGCTGCGAGCGGTGAGCGACCGCATCGAGCGCGCCGATGTCGACTACGTGTCGGTCAAGGTCTCGGCGATCGTCGCCAACCTCGACGCCCTCGCCTTCGAACTGTCGGTCGACCGGATCTGCGAGCGGCTCCGCGACCTGTACCGACGCGCCGAGGCCGTATCACCACGGACGTTCATCAACCTCGACATGGAGGAGTACCGAGACCTGGAACTGACGCTGCAATCGTTCGTGCGCGTGCTCGACGAGCCCGAGTTCGTCAGCGTCGACGCGGGCATCGTCCTGCAGGCGTACCTACCCGACTCGCACGAGGCCCTCGAACGGCTCGGCACCTGGGCGGCCGACCGCCATGCGGCGGACGGCGGAACCGTGAAGGTTCGCCTCGTGAAGGGCGCCAACCTCGCGATGGAGGCGATCGAAGCCGACCTGCACGGCTGGGTTCCGGCGCCGTATCCGACCAAGGCCGACGTCGACGCCAGCTTCAAGGCGATGCTCGACTCCGCGATGCGACCGGAGTGGGCCGGTGCTCTGCGCATCGGCCTCGCCAGTCACAACCTGTTCGACATCGCATGGGCACTGACCCTCGGTGCTGACCGCGGCGTGCTGAACCGGATCGAGTTCGAGATGCTCGAAGGCATGGCGCCGGCGCAGGCTCGTGCCGTGTTCGACGCCGCCGGCAGCCTGCTGATGTACGCGCCGGTCGTCGCCGACCACGACTTCGACGCCAGCATCGCCTATCTCTCGCGTCGCCTCGACGAGAACACGCAACCCGACAACTTCCTGCGCTCGCTGTTCACCCTGAGTCCCGACTCGCCCGAGTTCGCCGGTGAAGCCGATCGGTTCCGCTCGTCGGTCGACGCTCGCCACGACGTCTTCACCGGTCGTCGGCGTGCGCTCGTCGACATCGGTGGTCACGAATTCTTCGACAACGAGCCCGACAGCGACATGACCGACGCCGCGTTGCGGACGTCGTTCCTCGACGCGGTCGCCGCACCGATCGACCCCGCCGTCGTCCCCGTCGACAGTACCGACGAGATCGATACGGCGGTCGCCGCGGCGGTCGCCGCGCACGCAAGCTCGGCCCACTGCGCCGGTGAACGTCGTCGCTGGCTGCTCGCCGCCGCCGCTCTGATGAGCTCCGAACGTGCGCTCACCATCAGCCTCATGTCGAACCAGACCGCCAAGACGATGCACGAGGGCGATCCCGAGATCAGCGAAGCGATCGACTTCTGTCGGTACTACGCGACGACCGGCCGGGAGCGGCTCGACGACGCGGTGGCGGACGGCTTCGACGTCGCCGGGCGCGGAGTGGTCGTCGTCGTCGGACCGTGGAACTTCCCGTACGCGATCCCCACCGGCGGCGTGGCTGCGGCGATCGCGGCGGGCAACTCCGTCGTGCTGAAGCCCGCTCCCGAGGTGACCGCCGTGGGTGCATGGATCGCCGACCAGTTCTGGCGCGCCGGTGTGCCGCGCGACGTCCTCCAACTGGTCGTCTGCGAGGACGGACCTGTCGGTCGGCACCTCGTCACCCACACCGACGTCGACACGGTCATCCTCACGGGCGCCTACGAGACGGCCTCGATGTTCACCAGATGGCGCCCCGACCTGCGGGTGCTCGCCGAGACGAGCGGCAAGGACGCGCTGATCATCACGCCGTCGGCCGACATCGACCTCGCGATTGCCGACCTGGTGCGTTCGGCGTTCGGCCACGCCGGCCAGAAGTGTTCGGCGGCGAGCCTCGGCATCGTCGCCGCCGGCGTCTACGACGACCCCACCTTCCGGCGCCGCCTCCGTGACGCCGTCACCAGCCTGCGTGTCGGCGCAGCGACCGACCCGGCGACGATGGTCGGCCCGCTCATCGCACCGCCGACCAGCAAGCTCGAACGAGCGCTCACCTCGCTCGAGGTCGGCGAGTCATGGCTCGTCGAGCCGCAGCAGCTCGACACCCCCGGGACGGCTGCGGGCATCAGTTGGTCGCCGGGCGTCCGGTTGGGTGTGGCCGCGGGATCGTGGTTTCACCGCACCGAGTGCTTCGGCCCCGTGCTCGGCCTGATGCGTGCCGACGACCTCGACCATGCGATCGACCTCGCCAACGCCGGCGACTACGCGCTCACCGGCGGCATCCACTCACTCGACGACGGCGAGGTCGACCGGTGGCTCGACACGATCGAGATCGGCAACGCCTACGTCAACCGCCACATCACCGGTGCAATCGTGCAGCGCCAGCCGTTCGGCGGGTGGAAGCGTTCGTCGGTCGGAGGCGGAGCGAAGGCTGGTGGCCCGGGCTACGTGCAGCAGTTCGCCCGGATCAGCGGTGGCCCCACGACCGATGCCGACCGTCTGACGATCGCGATGCGCTCGGTCTGGCAAGCGCACTACTGCACCGACCACGACGAGTCAGGCCTCACTGCCGAGGCGAACATCCTGCGCTACGTCCCGCTGGGTCGTGTCGAGGTGCGCCACGACAGCGCGTCGGCCGGCCTCGGTGTGCTGCGGGTCGCATCGACAGTCACGGGTGTGGCGCTCGGCGAGTCAGCGACCGCCGACGAGCCCGACGTCGACTTCGCTCGTCGCGTGGCCGGCGCGCGCCAGCGTCCCGACCGAGTGCGATTGCTGACCGCCCTCTCCGACGAGGCGCGCACGATCCTTCACGACGCTGACATCGCGATCGACGCCTCCGAGCCGATCGCCGCCCCGATGATCGAACTCCAACGCTGGGTGAAGGAGCAGGCGATCAGCCGCACCCTCCACCGCCACGGCCGCCTCCATACGTGAAGGGTCTGTCCCCTCACGTATACGACGTTCGTGAAGGGTCTGTCCCCTCACGTATGCAACGTTCGCGAAGGGTCTGTCCCCTCACGTATACGACGCTCACACGCAGGTACGACGCGCCGGCACGACCAGAGCCATACGTGAGGGGACAGACCCTTCACGTATGGGTCAGCGCAGGACGGAGTTGAGGAGCAAGCTCGATTCGCTGTTGATGACGCCGTCGACTGATCGGATCGCGCCGAGAACCCGGTCGAACGCCACGAGCGAATCGGCGCGGATCTCGGCGACGAGGTCCCACCCGCCGTTCGTGGTGTGCAACGCCTGGATCTCCGGGAGGCCGCGCAGCGCCTTGATCACGTCGTTGGTGGTCCGGCCGACCACCTCGATGAAGCTGACTGCACGCACGTCGTCGTCACCGTGGTCGTCGCGCACTCGAACGGTGAAGCCGAGGACCGTACCCGACTCGATCAGGCGATCGAGTCGGCTGTTGACGGTGGCCCGGGTCACGCCGAGCTGACGTGCGAGCGTGGTCACCGGCGCACGGCCGTCGGTGCGGAGCAGCGCGATCAGATGCCGATCGATGTCGTCGAGGTCAGCCATGAGACCGATTGTATGAATGGTTGGACAATCTGTTCGATGACTGAACATGATCTCCACGATCTGGCCCTTGAGGTTACACATCGCCCATTCATACGATGCGTCCGACAACTCTTCACGCGGTCAGGAGCCGATTCCTCATGGTCAAGTTCGTCGACGTACAGAATCTCGCCCGATGGGCCAGTGACACCGGACTCGAAACGCTCCTGGTCGAGATGGCCGCTGCTCTCGAGGACGACTTCCGGCGGTGGCCACACTTCGACAAGACGCCGCGCGTCGGATGCCATTCCGAGCACGGCGTGATCGAACTGATGCCCACGAGCGACGGCGCTCTGTACGGCTTCAAGTTCGTCAACGGCCACCCCGTCAACTCGACTCGCGGCCTCCAGACCGTCACTGCATTCGGTGCACTCGCCGACGTCGACACCGGGTACCCGCTGATGCTCTGCGAGATGACACTGCTCACCGCCCTCCGCACCGCGGCCACCTCGGCCATGGTCGCCCGGCGCCTCGCTCCGGCGGGCGCATCGGCGATGGCCATGATCGGTACCGGCGCACAGTCCGAGTTCCAAGCGCTCGCCTTCCGGGCCGTCCTCGGCATCCGCACGCTGCGTGTGTTCGATGTCGATCCGGCTGCGATGACCAAGTTCGAGGCCAACGCCACAGCACTCGGGTTCGACGTCACGATCTGCGCTGATGCCGAGGAGGCGATCACCGGAGCGCATGTCATCACGACCTGCACCGCCGACAAGTGCAACGCCACGATCATCACCGACGCGATGTTCGAGCGAGCACGCTCAGCCGGAGGCGTCACCGGCGTCCACATCAACGCGATCGGCGGCGACTGCCCCGGCAAGACCGAACTCGACATCGAACTCGTGAAGCGCGCCACCGTCTTCGTCGAGTATCCGGAGCAGTCGTTCATCGAGGGTGAGATCCAGCACCTTCCTCACGACTGGCCGATCACCGAGTTCTGGCAGGTCCTCACCGGCGACGTCACCGGTAGGTCGACCGACGACGAGGTGACCGTGTTCGACTCGGTCGGATTCGCCATCGAAGACTTCACCGCACTCCGATTCCTGTACGGCCGCGTCGAAGGCACCGACTACTACGAGAGCATCCACCTCGTCGCCGAGCCCGCCGACCCGAAGAACCTCTTCTCCCTCGTCGATGCCGGCCGCCCGGTGGAACTGTCCGTCTGATGAGCCCCGGCGGCACCGACACTGCGATGGCCGACACAGCGACGCCTCGTCCCTCGTCGGCACCCGCTCGCATCGGGCGCACGGCTCGATCGCTCCAGGCTCCGAGCGCTGTCGTCATGGTGCGGCCGCACCACTTCGCGGTCAACGAGCAGACAGCGGCCGACAACGTGTTTCAGACCGACCCCGAGCGGACCGAGGCCGAGCGCGCCGCCGGGGGCATCGCCGCTGCGGCGTTCACCGAATCGACGGCCCTCGTCGACGCGCTCACCGAACGGGGTGTCACGGTGCACCTGTTCGACGACGAGTCCCACGATCGACCCGACAGTGTGTTCCCGAACAACTGGCTGTCCACCCACCGCGGTGGGCGCATCGTCACCTATCCGATGTGGACGCCCAACCGTCGACTGGAACGGCGCCACGACATCGTCGAGATGCTCAAGGCCCGCTACCGCGTCCAAGACGTCATCGACTACTCCGGACTGGAGTACGACGGACTGTTTCTCGAAGGCACGGGCGCAATGGTGCTCGATCACATCGGACGTGTCGCGTACGTCGCCCGGTCACACCGCGCCGACCCGGTGATCCTCGAACGGTTCTGCACGCACAACGGGTACGAGCCGATGGTGTTCGACGCCGTCGACGAGTTCAACACGGCGATCTACCACACGAATGTGCTGATGTGCGTCGGCACCGAATTCGCCATCGTCTGCCTGGCGACGATTCCCGACGACGCCCGACGCACCGAGATCGTCGACCGTCTCGAAGAGACCGGACGCACGGTGATCGACATCTCGATGCACCAGGTCCACGAGTTCGCCGGCAACGCATTCGAATTGAGTGGCGGCGAAGATCGACTGCTCGCCATGTCGACACGAGCCCGCAACGCACTCACCGCGGAGCAGATCGGCGTGATCACCGAGTCGTGCGACATCGTCGCGGTCGACATCTCGACGATCGAACTGGCGGGCGGATCGGTGCGCTGCATGCTCGCCGGCATCCACCTCGACACCCGCCCCACCCCCTGAACGCATACGTGAAGGGTCTGTCCCCTCACGTATGGCCCGATACGTGAGGGGACAGACCCCTCACGAACACCGATACGTGAGGGGACAGACCCTTCGCGAACACCGATCCGTGAGGGGACAGACCCTGTGTGCCTGGGTGGCACACTCGGGACGGTGAAATCCGGAACCATCCTCGTCCGGCGACCGAGCCCTCTCCTCGCCGACGGCGAGGTCACCCACATCGGCCGACAACCGGTCGACCTCGGCCTCGCCCACGAGCAGTGGATGAACTACATCGAGGTGTTCCGCCGACGCGGATGGGACGTCGTCGAACTCGAACCCCTCGACGACCACCCCGACGGCGTGTTCGTCGAGGACGTCGTGGTGATGTTCGAATCGCTCGCCGTCATCACTCGTCCCGGTGCCGCCAGCCGGGCAGGAGAGACCCGTGGCCTCGACGAACGGTTGTCGGCCATCGGCTACGAGGTCGGTCGCATCGAAGCACCGGGCCATCTCGACGGCGGCGACGTGATGAAGATCGGGTCGACTGTCTACATCGGACGCGGTGGCCGAACGAACACCGAGGGCATCGCACAGTTGGCGGCGCTCGTCGAACCGGCCGGTTTCGCGGTGGTCACCGTCGACATGACGAAGGCTCTCCACCTCAAGTCGGCGGTCACCGCACTGCCCGACGGCACGGTCATCGGTTACGAGCCGATCGTCGACGACACCACCGTCTTCACCCCATTCCTCCCGGTGCCGGAAGAACCTGGCGCCCACGTCGTCGAACTCGACGACACCACCGTCTTGATGGCCGCGCGCACCGACCGCACGCGCGCCCTCCTCGAGGCGAACGGGCTGCGTGTCGAGGTCGTCGACATCTCCGAATTCGAGAAACTCGAAGGTTGCGTCACCTGTCTCTCCGTCCGTCTCCGTACCCCGCCGCCGGAGCGCTGAGCACCGCACCGACCGCGCGGCACGATGAGCCCGGCGGGTTTCGTCACGACTCCAGTCGGGAAGGTCTGGCGCCATGACCATCTTCGAATCGATCCGCTCCGACCACGACACCCAACGCACGCTGATCGACCTCGTCTCCAAGACCGAGGGAGACAGCGAGGGCCGCAACGAGCTGTGGGCGAAGCTGAAGCGTGAACTCGAAGCGCACGCCGCTGCCGAGGAGCGGTACTTCTACGTGCCGCTCATGGAGAACGACATGACCCAGGACGCGGCGCGTCACTCGGTTGCCGAGCACAAGGAGCTCGACGACTTCATCGAACGACTCGATGAGTACGACATGTCGGGATCACAGTGGTTGCAGACTGCTCGTGAGTTGGGCGAACGCCTCGTGCACCATCTCGACGAAGAAGAGGTCGAAGTGTTCCCGGTCGCCGGCAAGGCACTCACCGAGGACGAGAAGACGTCACTGGCCACCGACTACGAAGCCGACATGGCCCGCCGCCGCAGCATGTGAGACCCGTTGTCCGGCTCGCTGTCGACGCAAATCCTCTCATGACGGGTCTGGCCCGTACTGAGAGACCCGTCATGAGAACGGTGTTCAGACTCGTTCGATGATGATGGCGGGTGCCATTCCACCGGCTGCGCACATCGTGATCAGGGCGTACTGCTTGTCCTGACGCTCCAACTCGTCCAAGGCCGTGCCGATCAGGATCGAGCCAGTTGCGCCGATGGGGTGGCCGAGAGCCATCGCTCCGCCGTTCACGTTGACCTTCGACCGATCCAGGTCGAGGTCGCGCTGGAACTTCTCCGACACGACGGCGAACGCCTCGTTGATCTCCCAGATGTCGATGTCGTCCTTCGTCATCCCCGCCTTCTCCAGCACCTTGCGAGCAGCCGGAACCGGCGCGTTGAGCATCAGGGTCGGGTCGTCGCCCATGTTGGCAGTGGCCACGACCCGCGCCCGCGCCTTCATGCCGTGCTTCGACGCGTACTCCTCGCTCGTGACGAGCAGGGCGGCGGCGCCGTCCACGACGCCCGACGAGTTGCCGGCATGATGGACGTGCTGGATGTCGAGATCGGGGTACTTCTGGTTGATGAGCTCACGGAACGTCTTGGCGTCGTCGGTGTGGCGGTAGTCGGCGATTGCGGGAAAGCTGGGCGCCAGCTTGGCCAACGACTCGGCGGTCGTTCCGGGGCGGGGGAACTCCTCACGACCGAGAGCGACCGAGCCGTCCATGTCGAGCACCGGGATGAGGCTCTTGTCGAAGCGCCCTTCCTCGATGGCTTGGGCAGCCTTACGCTGCGAGTCGGCCGCGTGCTCGTCGAGGGCATCTCGTGAGATCCCTTCGAGCGTGGCGATCGCATCGGCGCACACGCCCTGGTGCGATTGAGGGTGGATGTCCTGGAGGTGCACGTTGCCGGCGCCCATCGGGAGCATGCCCTTCTTGGGCAGCGACATCATCTCGGTGCCGCCGGCGATGACGACGTCTTCCATCCCGGCCATCACGGCATGCGTTGCATAGTTCGCGGTCGTGATGCCCGAACCGCAGAAGCGGTCGAGCGTCGCTCCGCTGGCGGTCACGTCGTAGCCGGCGTCGAGTGCCGCCATCCGCCCGAGATCGCCGCCCTGCTCGACGACCTGCGCGCTGGTGCCCCAGATGATGTCGTCGACGTCGGCGGTGTCGAGCCCGTTGCGGTCGCGGATTGCTTCGAGGACGGTTCGCGCCAGGTGCTGAGGATGGAGGTGAGCGAGCGAACCCTTGCCCACCTTGCCGATCCCTCGGGGGGTGCGGCAGGCGTCGATGATCAGTGCGTCAGACATGTTTCCAACGTACGGGGCGCGTCGCCTCGCGCTCCCATCCGAGCCACCCGCCCCGTGTCGGACGCCCGCCCGGGCTACGGCACGTAACCGGTGATGTCCATCGCGAACTGTGCTCGTGCGGACGAGTACACACAGATCGTGCCGGTCGCCGACAGCGCGACGACCGAGGCGTTGGCGATGTTCACCCCGGCCGAGTAGTTCAACGTCGACACCGTCGGACGGTCCACGTCGCACGGGTACAACGTGGCGAAGCCGTTCTCGCCACCACGGATCGCCGTCAGGTTCACCAGCGCTGCCGACACCCCGTCGGGGACGCCACCACGACTCGTGATCTGCACCTCACGGAACTCGCCGGCCCTGACGGCCAGGCCGCCTGCGCCGACGGCATCGACGGTCACGCCGGTCGGACGGGTGTCCAACAGACGAGCGGGCTCGACCACACCGACATCGAAGCCTGCGTCGACGAACCCGGTCACGTCGATCGCATAGTGCGCCCGCGCCGAGGAGTACACACAGACCGTGCCGGTCGCCGACAGCGGAACCACCGACGCATTGGCGATGTTCACACCCGCCGAATAGTTCAACGACGACACGCCCGGACGTTCCGCATCACACGGATACATCGTCGCGAAACCGTTCTCACCACCACGGATCGCCGTCAGGTTCAGCAACGCCGCAGCAGCCCCGTCGGGGACGCCACCACGACTCGTGATCTGAACCTCACGGAACTCGCCGGCCTGGATGGCGAAGCCGCCAGCGAACTCGCCGTCGGTCGTCACGCCGGTCGGACGGGTGTCCAACAGACGAGCGGGCTCGACAACGCCGACATCCACGTTCGAGTCGACATATCCGGTCACGTCGATCGCGTAGTGCGCCCGCGCCGAGGAGTACACACAGACCGTGCCGGTCGCCGACAGCGGAACCACCGAGGCGTTGGCGATGTTCACCCCGGCCGAGTAGTTCAACGACGACACGCCCGGACGTTCCGCATCACACGGATACATCGTCGCGAAACCGTTCTCACCACCACGGATCGCCGTCAGGTTCAACAACGCCGCAGCAGCCCCGTCGGGGACGCCACCACGACTCGTGATCTGAACCTCACGGAACTCGCCGGCCTGCACGGCGAAGCCGCCCACGCCGATGCCGTCGACGGTCTCACCCGTCGGACGGGTGTCGAGCAGACGAGCCGGCTCGACGACCGCGACGCCGAACGACGACGTCACGACGATGCCTTCGGACTCTTCGGGAAGTGACTCGATCTCGCAGGACACCTCGTCGCCGAACTCGTCCACGAACGAAGGGAAGCCGTCCTCATCGAGTTCACAATCGGCGACGATGCCCTGCGGTGCGCTGCCTTCGTCGTTGATCACGACACGGGCGCTGCCCAGCGCGGTGCCACCTTCACCGGTGACCCGCAGCACGGCGTAGCCCTCGAAGGCCTCGTCGTAGGTGTGAGTGACCTCGGGCGTCGTGGTCTCCGCGTCGAAGACCCCGTCGCCGTCGAAGTCCCACTCGTACGAACTGATGGCGCGACCCGCAGGGTCGTACGAACCCGAGCCGTCGAACGTCAGCGGCTCACCGGGCGAGCCCGCGTAGGCGACGCCCATCCAGGCGAACGGCTGCAGCACCGCCGTGCCCAAGATGTCGGTGATCGTCTCGCTGAGCCCGGATCCGTCGGTCCGGACCGACCCTCCCGTTCCGGCGGCGAGCGTTTGCATCACGCCGGTCGAGTCGAGCCGATCGACGTCGAGGCCGATCACCTGGACCGGATCGAGCGCCAGGCTCGCCTGGATGATGTCGTCGGCGGTCAGACCCGAGACCGGCTCGGGTGACTTCGGCGGTGCGTCTCCGATCACGATCGCGATCTTGGTGACGCCCGGCCTCCACGACAGAGAGTACGCAGCGTCGAGACCGGAGAACACGGTCTCCGCGAAGTCGCCGCCGCCGCTCGCCCGCAGGCCGTCGATGGCCAACTGGATGTCGTCGACGTCAGACGAGAACCCGAGGTCCACCCGTGCCGGGTAGTCGCTGAAGCTACCCCCCGCCTCCGGGAAGTCCTTGTAGGACACGACCGCCACGCGGAAGGAGTTCGCCGACGCTTCGAGTTGGTCGACGAAGAGCGACAGATCCCGTCGGACCTCGGCGATCTCGTCGCGCATCGATCCGGTCGCGTCCACGACGAACGCGACGTCGATGTCGGACGAGGGCGCAGCACCCACCGGGCCGGTGCGCACACCGAAGTCGCCGAACGAGGCCAATTCGGCAGCGATGGCTGCATGACCCTCGGGCCGGTAGTGGTACCACTCCTCTTTGATCCGGGTCTCGAACTCGTAGATCCAACGGTTCGGGTTCCGAGGAGCCGACTGATCGGGGTTCGGGAGGTGGCCTTCGAAGATGTCCTTGATCGAATCGATGTAGACGACGAAGTCGTCGCCGGCTGCCTCGTTCGCCAACTCGATGGCAGTGGCTTGGCCTGCGTCACCGTCGAGCCCGAGCTGGCGGATCTCGTTGCCGGCGGCGTAGGTGTCGGTACGCCGCAGCGACCTCAGCTCATAGTCCACGTCGGGGACGAGGTGCGGGTAAGCGACGAAGACGATCTTGGCCTCCGGAGCCTTCGCACGGATCTCCGCGAAGTTGTTGACGAGCCGGGTCTGGATCGCCCCGAGTTGGTCTTGCGCGTTGTTGACCGCCGCTCGGCAATCGCCCGGGTTGCGGCGCCCGGTGGCGAAGCACCGCTCGACCACGGTGGCGAACTCGGCGTCGTTGCCACCACCCGTCATCAGCACCAGGTCGACGCTCGCGTCGATGGCTTCGATCTGCGGGCGCAGATAGCGCTGGCACTTGTCGAAGGGGAGACCGTCCTCGCGGACCCAGTACTCCTCGTCCGGGAACTCGGCGGAAGGACACCCGACGAGCTGACCGACGGTCTTGGAGCTGATGTTGCGGTCGTTCAGGACGTCACCGATCACGCCGCCTGAGCACGCTCGATTGACGTACGTGACCGCGTAGTCGTCGCGCAGTGTGTTCGCGTACTGCGACCCCCAGTTGGTCGGACTGCGATAGCACTTGGACACGCCGACGTAGTTCCGGTCGCCGTCGGCGGCTCGTGCGCCATTGCCGGCCGAATACGAGTCTCCGAGTTGAACGATCTTGCTCGGAGCGGGCGGGCCCACGGTCTGCGCCTCTACCGCTCCACTCACCGCCACCGATCCGGCGACGAACGCCATGACCGTGACGACCGACGTTGCGTACTTCTTGATCCCACCCATCAGGTGACCATAGTCACCCCGTCAGCTGCACGATCACAACGCCCGACTCCTCGGCGACGAAGACATCGAGTTCGACCTTCAATCCGTCGATCTCGCGGGTGTCGAGATACCCGGTCGGCGTGAACTGCTCGGGGCTCCAACCGTCGGCCTCCGCTGCGACGAGCGCTTCGGCGATGAGGTCGTCGAACGTGGCATCGTCGCTCGGCGTGAAACGCGACTGGACCTGGGCGGCATTCGGCTTTCCGAGTGTCGAGCCGGACTTCGACGTGCGGCGTTCCGTCTCGGCAGCCGAGGGCAGTTCGACCGAGGCCATGGCGCTGCTCTCGAGCGTGTCGAGCGAAGCGTCGCTGCCGTTGCAACCGACGATCGACATCGACGCCACGCCGAGTCCGAGGATGCTGCGGAGTCCGAATTTCTTCACGCCCGGAACCTACCCCTGAACGCATGTCCGGTTGCCCCGCTCGTCTCCTGGCCAGCTCCTGCGCTGCCCTGCATCAGGTGATCGCAGCCCAGCGGAGCGCGTCGTCGAAGATCGTCGCGAGGGCTCGAGTCGACGACGGGTGGTCGCCGCTCACCGTGATCGCCCAGGTGATGCCGTCGGCGCGCCGCACCGTCATCGCGTGCGTGCTCTCGAGGGTGCCGGTGTGGCCGAACGAGTCGGGTCCGAAGATCATCAGGCCCATGCCGTATCCCCGGGTCGGCGGGCCGGGTGGGACGAGCGTCGTGGTCGTCGGCCGGGTCGTCTCGGGGGCATCGCCGACCAGCTCGACCGGAGGATCGACGGTGATCGTCTCCATCTCGGCGAGGGTGGTCGCGTCGAGTGGTTTCCAGCCGGTCGTGGCCGAGTCGAGGGAGTTCACGATCGTCGCGACGTCGGTCGACGAGGCGATCCACGAACCGGCCGCACCGAGCACCTCCATGTAGTTGCGGCCGGACTTGGAGCGGTGTTCGACGTCGCCGTCGAGAACGTCGAACGTGCCCGCCATGCGCATCCCGTCGATGCCGAGCGGTGAGAGCAGTTCGTCGCGCACGATGTCGGCGTAGGGGCGGCCCGTGACGTCTTCGATCAGGAGCCCGAGCAGACAGAAGTTCAGGTTGCTGTAGCGGAATCGGGTGCCCGGTTCCGTCGCCAGGTCACCGGTCAAGCCGACCGCTCCGGCAGCGGGACACGATTCGACCTGTCGGGCGAACATCAGGTTCTCGTACTGTCCGATGCCCGAGCGATGGGTGAGCAGCATCCGTGGCGTCATCTGCTCGACGCCGGCTGCGGGCGACGCGACGCCGGCGATGTCTGCGAGCCTCGACCCGACCGGCTCGTCGAGATCGATCGCACCGGCCTGGACGAGGCGCAGCAGTGTGATCGCAGTGATCGTCTTGCTGATGCTGGCGACGCGGTACCGGTCGCCGACCTCGACGTCATCTCTTCGGTCGAGTGTGCGAACTCCGAGCGCGACCTCGTGCACGATCTCACCGTCGAACATCACCGTGGCCGACACGGCATCGGATCCGGCGTCGAGGATGGAGGCGAGCCGAGCGTCGAACGTGTCCCATCCCGGGCCGCTCGCAACGGCGGGAGAGTCCGAGATGTCGTCGATGTCGGCCGAGGCCCGATCGAGCACCGGCACCATCGACGTCGGAACCGTCGCAGTCGCAGTCGCAGTCGCCGTCGCCGTCGCCGTCGCAGTCGCAGTCGCAGTCGCGGTCGCGGTCGAGAGGGTGTCGGCGGGAAGATCGCTGTCGACCGAGCCACTGGCATCCGGGCCGGTGACGATCGGCTCGGTCGATGTCGGTTCTGGTGCGACGACGTCATCCGGCGTCGTGGGCTCGAGAGTCGGCGGAGTCGACGCCTCATTCGGGCTTCCGGGAACAGCGACGTTCGCACCTCTGCTCGGCCCGCACGATGCCACGACGAGCGCGCCGGCGACGATCATGCACAACGTGCGTCTCGACGACGCCCGGCGCTGCAGGGTTGGGGGCAGAGTTGGGGGCAGGGTTGGGGGCAGGGTTGGGGGCAGAGTGGACATGGGACTCGGTCGACCGCAGTCGTGCGCTCCGAGGCTCCGCGCACGGCGCGCCCGCAGCGGTCACGCCGCATCGGTGGCGAATGCACCACGGAGAGTATCATTCCGAGATGCGTCCGCAGATCGCGTTGTTCGGCTCCGGCCTCTTCGTCGCCATCATCGCGTCGACCGCCGCCATGACGGCACCGTCGACAGCACTGGCGCAGATCACCGACGAAGGTCAGATCTCCGTGGGAATCGAGGCTCCTCCGACTCTGCTCCCCGGACTCGGCGCCGAACTGCTCGATGCCGACAGCGAGGTGATCGCAGGAGCATGCAGCGCCACCGGCGACGACAGCGCACGCATCGACGTCACGTGCCCCGACCTCGACGAGGGTCAGTACGAGGTCCGCCTCACCGGAATTCCGGACGGTGCTGTCGAGGTGCTCACGTGCGCCGACCAGGTCGCCACGCCCACTCCGCCCGACGCGATCGGCATCCGTGAAGTGGTCGGGCCCTTCTCGTGTTCGGCGATCGTGTCGATGCCGGGAATCGTGTCGACCGCCAGTTTCGGCGACCGTTTGGCGAGCGACTTCGTCGTGGTCGGCGACGACGGCATCGACCGACGTGGATCGTGCGAGATCACCGGCGATCCGGCTCTCGAGAGCACGATCTGGTGCTCGGGTCTGCCGGCCGGCGACTACGCCGTCGAAGCTGCCGAACCGCCGTCCGGGTATGCGATCGACGCTCCCGACGACGAGCCCACGGTCCAGTGCTACGACCTTCGCGATCCTCCTCGTGACAACGGACGCGGCTCGGTGTCGATCTCCGACGAACAACCGCTGTGGGTCTGCGAACGCCCGGCGGTCTCGGCGCCGCTGCGGATCCAGTTCACCAGTACGTCGAACGAAGGCGACGAACGGCCGTGGTTCGAGGCGGCCCGCCCGGTCGTCAGCGACCTCGACGGGGTCGATCGGAGCGACCAGTGCGTCGAGATGTTCCGAGAATCACGCGTCATCACCGACCGCATCACCTACGACTGTCCCGGGTTGGCAGCCGGTGACTACGTCATCGACTTTCCCGGCGTCCCGGATCGGTACGAGGTGATCGAGGGCTGCGACCTCGTCCGAGTCGCCGAGTCGGTGTTCGCCGAGTGCCGCTACGGCGTCCGTGTGGCACAAACCGACCCGGAGCCCGATCTCCCGATCGCCCCGCCCGACGACGAGTTGCCGGCGACCGGCCCCCACAACCTGCTGCTCGTCTCGACCGGAGCCGTTCTGATCGTCGCGGGCATCGGCCTGCTCGGTTTCTCCATCACACCCCGGCGCCATCGCCGCACCGCCTGAAAGCGCCAACCATGGAGATCGGTGTCAGACACCGATCTCCACCGATCGTCACGGTGTCGGTCTGACTCAGCTGCGGACGAGGCGACCCGGCATCGCGCCGGTGAACTCGTCGTGCTCGCGTGTGACCACCCCGCGGACGATCGTGGCGACGTAGCCCTCGGCCGACTGCAGCAGGCGCGTCCCGCCAGCCGGGAGGTCGGCGACGAGGCGCGGTTCGCGCAGCGTGAGGTGCTCGTGGTCGATGACGTTCACGTCGGCACGCTTGCCCACTTCGAGCACACCCCGGTCGGTCAGGTCGAACAACGCCGCGGTGTCGGCGGTCATCTTCTTGATCACGTCGACGAGTGCCAGCTTCGGGCCGCGCTCGCGGTCACGGACCCAGTGAGTGAGCATCCAGGTGGGCGTCGAGGCATCACAGATGAAGTTGGCGTGCGCGCCGCCGTCGGCGAGCCCGAGCACGGCTGCCGGATGCGTCAGCATGTCGTGGAGAGCGTCGCCGTTGCCGTGCGCGTACCCGAGGAACGGCATCATCATCAGCGCCTCGCCATCTCGGTCCCGCAGACGTTCGTACAACTCGTCGATCGGCTCGACGCCGGTGGCGTCGGCACGAGCAGCGATCGAGCGATCGGCGGTCGGCTCGTAGTCGACCGGGTCGCCGAGCAGGTACTGGCGTTCATAGGAGTTGACCACCTGATACGCCATCGGCTCGACGTCCTTCATCGTCTCCGCCACCTCGGTCGACTCGGCGATGAGGCGCGCCTTCAACTCCGGGTCGCCCATGGCGGCGGCCTGCTCGGCGAATGACATCTCGAGCAGTGGTGCGAATGACGGCATCTCCTTGAAGCGATGCTTCGTCGACAGCCCGATGAGGATGCCGAACGGCCGACCCGCCACCTGCGGGATCACCTGCTTGCCTGCATCCTGCGCCTGCTGGCTGAGGTCCATCAGCTCGCGCCACTCGTCGGGCTCGACCATGTTCTGCAGCATCAACCACGTGACCGGTCGGCCGATGTCGTCGGCGAGGCGGCAGATCCAGTCGACCTCCTTCTTCGGCGCGACGAGGTCTTCGCCCGCCAGGCCGGCCGGCGCCACCTCGAACACGCCGCGCCCGGCGCGCGCCATCGCCCGGCCGATCGTGAACAGTTCGTCCTCCGCGGCGAACGTGCCGGGCACGGGTTCGCCGTTCATCGCACGGTGACCGATCGTCCGACTCGTCGAGAATCCCATCGCTCCGGCTTCGACCGCTTCGTGCACCAGTCGCGCCATCTCGGCGATGTCGTCGGAGCTCGCGGCCTCGTTGTCGGCACCGCGCTCGCCCATCACGTACGTGCGCAGCGGCCCGTGGGCGATCATGGCCGCCACGTCGGCGGCGTACTCGCCGCGTTCGAGTTCGTCGAGGTACTCGGGGAAGCTCTCCCAGTTCCACGAGATGCCCTCGCTCAACGCCGCTCCCGGGATGTCTTCGACGCCCTCCATGAGTTGGATGAGGAAGTCGTGTTGGTCGGGCTTGACCGGCGCGAAGCCGACGCCGCAGTTCCCCATCACGACCGTCGTCACCCCGTGTGGAGTCGACGGTTCGAGCTCGCCGTCCCAGGTGGCCTGGCCGTCGTAGTGGGTGTGGATGTCGACGAAGCCGGGCGTGACGAGCAGGCCGCTGGCGTCGATCTCACGCTCGCCGGGACCGATGTCGCCGCCGATGGCCGTGATGACGTCGCCGTCCAGGGCGATGTCGCAGTTCGGTTTCGGCGCGGCGCCGGTTCCGTCGACCACCGTGCCGTTGCGGATGACGATGCTGTGCATGGCTCCAGCCTCCCACGTTCCGCCGCCCCGTTCTCAGCCAGAGGTAACGGCCCGGGTCAGACCCCAAACGTTACGGGTGTGGCACTTCGGGTTACGTTCGGAGGATGGAGACTGCGCAGGAGATCATCGACACGACGACGAGCGACGGGGAGATGGCGGTCCTGGTGACCCGGCCGGTCGACGACGCTGCGAGCGGCGGTTCGTGGCCGGTCGTCCTGATGTACATCGACGCGCCCGGCATCCGCCCGGCGACGAAGTCATTCACCACGAAGCTGGCGGCCGAGGGATACGTCGTCGTCACACCCGACCTGCACCATCGCAACGGGCGACTGTTGAATGCGATCGACGCCACGCCGCCGGAGGGTTCGACGGCCCAGGAGATGGTGTGGGGATGGATCTCGTCGATGAACGACGACCAGATCCAGTCCGACGCCGACGATGCGCTCGATGCTGCGGGTGTCGCCCGCGACACTCCGATCGTGACGATCGGGTTCTGCCTCGGAGCACGAGCCGTGTTCCGTCGGATGATGGCCGAGCCCGATCGGGTGGTCGCCGGTGCCGGGTGGCACCCGTCGTTCCTGGTCGACTCCGAAGCCGACTCGCCGCACCTCACCGCCGCATCCCTCACCCAGCCGCTATACCTGGCAATCGGTGATGCCGACCAGGTCCAGTCGATCGAGATGCACCGGCGATTCCTCGAGGCAGTCGAGCCACTCGACCACGTCACCGTCGACATCTTCCCAGGCGCCGACCATGGCTTCACCTGGCCCGAACACGACACCTACGACCAGGCCGCCTCCGACGGCGCCTGGGTCGCGACCACGAAGATGTTCGCCGCCGCCTTCGCCTGACGCTCGACCGGCAACGAGAGCACTGCGAAAACGCGAGCGATCGTCTCCCCAGAACGCAAGTCGGAAGCTTGCTTCGTCCACCTGGGGCCACAGGACACCAGTACCTCCACGAAGTGACAGCTCGACCTCAGTGCCGTGTGAACCGCCGCCGATCCGCCGATCTCCACGAAATTCCCGGACTGATCCGCACCCACCAGCATCACGAAGTCGTTCTCTTCCAGACCGTGTTCGCCGGCCATCGCAGCGACGGCCGAGGCCGCACGGCGGCATCGTTCGCTGCGAGTTCCCGCGGCGGTCACCTTCGCGACATCTCGTCATCACTCCTGCGTCGATCGGGCGTGATCCGCTCTCGGGCGTGACATCTCGACCCACCCTGCCCATCGCTCTCGCCACCGGCTTCACCGTCTTCGCCCTCTCGGCCAACACGGGCTCGGCTCAGACCACCGACGAAGGCCTCACCGCTCTCGGCGTGTACGACAGCGGGGTCGGCGAAGGAGGGTCGGAGATCGTGGCGGTCGACACGGCCAGCCAGCAGATCTTCACCACGAACAGCGCCGACGACACGATCGACGTGATCGACATCAGCGACCCGACGGCCCCGACACTGGTGACCCAGCTCGACGTCAGCCCGTACGGCGACGGCATCCAGAGCGTGACGGTCGCAGACGGACGAGTGGCGGCCGCGGTGAAGTCAGCCGACCCGACGGCTCCGGGCACCGTTGCGGTGTTCACCACCGCCGGCGTGTTCGTCGAAGCGTTCACCGTCGGCAACCTGCCCGATTCGACTGCGTTCACCGCTGACGGCCGATACATCGTCGTCGCCAACGAGGGCGAGCCGATCTGCGACGAGAACGACGACTCGCTGCTCGACGTCGATCCCGAAGGGACCGTCTCGATCATCGACACCCAGAACAGCACGGTCGCCACCGCCGCTTTCACGGCGTTCAACGGCACCGAGGCCGCGCTCGCCGCCGACGGCATCCGCATCTTCTTCCCGGGCTCGACGGTGGCGCAGGACCTCGAACCCGAGTACGTCGCCATCAGCCCCGACGGCGCCACGGCGTACGTGACCCTCCAGGAGAACAACGCGATCGCCGTGGTGGACATCGCCTCGGCCACCGTGTCGGCACTCCTCCCGCTCGGCTACAAGGACCACTCGGTCGACGGCAACGGGTTCGACGCCTCCAACCGTGACGACGCCGAGTCGATCACCACGCACGACGTCCTCGGCATGTACATGCCCGATGCGATCGTCGCCACCCAGATCGCCGGCACCGACTACCTGGTGACGGCGAACGAGGGCGACTCCCGCGACTACGACTGCTTCTCCGAGGAGGAGCGGGTCAGTGACTTCACGCTGGCGCAGCCGCCGTACGAGGCGACCGACGGCGACGACGAACAGCTCGGTCGGCTCAAGACGACGAGCGCGTTCCCGTCGACCTTCGACGGCGCCGGTTCACTCGAGCAGATCTACTCCTACGGGGCACGTTCATTCACCATCCGAGGGCTCGACGGCACCGTCGTGTTCGACTCGGGCGACGACAACGAACAGCGGCTCGTCGGCACCCCGTACTTCAACCTCGACGACGACGAGACCGACGGCCGCAGCGACGACAAGGGCCCCGAGCCCGAAGCGCTGGCCGTCGGCAACATCGGTGATCGCACGTTCGCATTCGTCGGGCTCGAACGGTCGGGCGGCGTGATGATGTACGACATCACCGACCCCGCCGCCACCGTGTTCGTCGACTATCTCAACACCGCAGAGGTCTCGTCGGACGACCCGGCAGTCGCCACCGGCGGCGGCGACGTGTCGCCCGAGGGAATCGCTTTCATCCCGGCCGACGAAAGCCCGAACGGTGAACCGCTGATCGCCGTCTCGTTCGAGGTCAGCGGAACGACCCGGCTGATGCAGGTCGACGTCGACGAGCCGATCGTCGCTCCGAGCACCACGATCGCTCCCACGACCACCGTCGCCGCCACTCCCACGACAGTTCCCGACGACACCGACACCGACACGACCGTGCCGGACACGACGCCCGCACCGACGACACCGGACACGGCCCCGACGACGGCGGCTGCGCCGACCGATCTCCTTCCCGCCACCGGCACGTCGACCGGCACGATCACCTGGCTGGCACTTCTGCTCGTCGGACTCGGCGGCACCACGATGGCTCTCACCCGACGCCGCTTCTGAGACCGGATGCGTGGACCGTCGACTCGTGCCGCGACGTCGACGACTCGCGGCCTCCGTGCGGATCAGCCGAAGGACTTGAAGACGCTGACGAGGGTGCAGCCGTTCTCGCTGCGGAACTCGGTGTGATCGGTGCCCGACGCCACGCCGTACGCATGACCGGTCTTCATCGGCACACCGTTCGACACCAGGTCACCGTCGAGCACGTAGCTGAACTCGGAGAGCTCGTGATGATGCGTGCCCCCGACGTAGCCGGCACCGAAGCGGAACAGCGCGATCGTGCGACCCTCGGCATCGGCCAGCGTCTTCATCTCGACCTTGTCACCGACCGTCATCCAGTCGATGCTGTCACTGTCGCCGAAGGTCCAGCCGGTCGTGTCGTGGGTGTCGGGAGTCTCAGTCGTGCTCATGTGATCGATACTGCCAGTTCGCCGCCCGTCGCGACGACGCGCAGCCTCCGACCCACCGTGAACGCTCGATGACGGTGCACCGGGATGATTGGCGCTCCACCGGGTGGACTCGTAGTCTCCCCGAGTGCCCGAACCAACGCTGAACGTCGATGCAGATCGTCTGATCAGCCGCCTGCTCGAACTCGGTGAGATCGGCGCGATCCCCGGCACCACCGGCTGCGCCCGGCTCGCCCTCACCGACGAAGACCGTGCGGGCCGTGACCTCGTACGGGCGTGGATGACCGACCTCGGGCTCGACATCACCACCGACGGCATCGGCAACGTCATCGCCACCATGCCCCACCCCAGCGGGCTCGCTCCGGTGATGACCGGATCGCACATCGACACCGTCGCCACCGGCGGCCGCTACGACGGCAACCTCGGTGTGCTCGCCGGACTCGAAGTGATCGAGACCGTCATGGCGGCCGGCATCGAACTCGACCGGCCGCTCGCCGTCGGCTGGTTCACCGACGAGGAGGGCGCCCGCTTCGCCCCCGACATGCTCGGCAGCCTCGTGTACGTCGGCGGGATGGGCCTCGAAGAAGCGTTGGAGATCACCGATCGTGACGGCGTCAGCGTCGGCGACGAACTCGACCGAATCGGCTACCGCGGAACAGCGCCGATCCCGGGTCCGGCGCCCCACGCCTTCGTCGAACTGCACATCGAACAGGGGCCCGTCCTCGAAGACGCCGGCATCACCATCGGTGCGGTCGAGGGCGTGCAGGGCATCTCGTGGACCGAGCTGACGATCAGCGGCCAGTCCTGCCATGCCGGCACCACCCCGATGCGGCTTCGCAAGGATCCGGGAATCGTGGCATCGCGCATCAACGTGTTCGTCCGCGAACTCGCCGAGCGGTATGGCGCCGCCCAGGTCGCCACGTGTGGGGTCGTCACCCACGTCCCCAACCTCGTCAACGTCGTGCCGTCGCAGGTGACGATGACGGTCGATCTGCGCAACACGAGCGAAGAGGTCCTGCGCCTGGCCGAGGCCGAGTTCGCTGCCTTCGTCGACGAGGCGGCAGCCGCCGAGGGAGTGACCGTCGAGTCGCGGTCGCTCGCCCGCTTCGAACCGGTCGACTTCGACCCGCAGGTGATCGACCTCGTGGCGGCAACAGCCGAGCGCCGAGGCCACAGCGTGTTGCGGATGCCGTCGGGAGCGGGCCACGATGCACAGATGTTCGCTCGAGTCTGTCCGACCGCCATGGTCTTCACGCCGAGCGTCAACGGCATCAGCCACAACGTCACCGAGTACACCGAACCTGCCGATCTCGCCGCCGGGGCCGACGTGCTGCTCGACGTGCTCCTCGCTCTCGCCGGAACCGACGACGCGTGAACACCACCTCGCACGGTGGCGATCATCAGCCACGCGAACTCTGGGTGGGCGCCGCCCAGCTCGGTCCGATCACACGTGACGAATCCCGATCCGACGTCGTCGACCGCCTGCTCGCGCTCCTGCGCCAAGGCGCCGAGTACCGCTGCGACCTCGTGGTGTTCCCCGAACTGGCGCTCACCACGTTCTTCCCGCGATGGATCCTCGACGACGGCGGCGACGGACCGATCAGCGGCGACACCACCGAACTCGACAGCTACTACGAACTCGAGATGCCGTCACGGGCGACGCAGGCCCTCTTCGACGAGGCCAAGCGCCTCGCGATCGGGTTCTGCCTCGGCTACGCGGAGCTGACACCCGACGGCCACCGCTACAACACCTACGTCCTCGTCGACCGCCTCGGCGAGATCACCGCGAAGTACCGCAAGGTCCACATCCCCGGCCACGAGGCGCACGAACCGTGGCGCAAGTTCCAGCACCTGGAGCGCCGCTACTTCGAGGAGTCACCCGACGGGTTCGAGGTGCATGATGCTCTCGGCGGTCGCATCGGGATGGCGATCTGTAACGACCGACGCTGGCCCGAGACCTACCGCGTCATGGGGCTCCAGGGCGTCGAGATGGTGCTCATCGGCTACAACACGCCTCTGAGTTATGCGCCCGATCCGTCACAGAATCCGCTCGCCGCGTTCCACAACCATCTGGTGATGCAGGCCGGTGCGTACCAGAACGGCACCTGGGTCGTCGGCGTGGCGAAGGGCGGGATCGAAGAGGGTGTCGAGTCGCTCGCGCAGACGGCGATCATCGCTCCGTCGGGTCAGATCGTGGCGCAGGCGACGACGATCGGCGACGAACTGATCACAGCCCGATGCGACCTCGACATGTGTGAACGCTACAAGAAGACCCTGTTCGACTTCGACAGATACCGCCGTCCGGAGATGTACTCGGTGATCACCGATCCGACCACCCGATCGCTCGCCGACGTCCACGGCCGAGCACGACCTGATTTCGAGCACTGACTCGATCCAGCCTCAGACCAGGAGACGCCACATGACCGACTTCGTCCTCAACGGAACACCTGTCACGGTGCGCAACGATCACCCGCACCTGCTCGCCGCGCTGCGCGAGGAACTCGACGTCACGTCGCCGAAGGACGGGTGCTCGCCGACCGGTCAGTGCGGATGCTGCACGGTGCTCATCGGTGGCAAGGCGCGCGTGTCGTGCCAGACCTCGATGGAGAAGCTCGAAGGTGCCGAGGTGATCACTCTCGAAGGCATGCCGGCCGACGAAGTGAACAAGATGGCCGACGCCTTCGCTGCCTGCGGCGCGCTGCAGTGCGGTTTCTGTACGCCCGGCATCGTCGTGCGGACCAAGGCGCTCGTCGACAAGCACGGCTCGGCGCTCACCCGCGAGCAGGCGTCGCGCCACATGGGCGCTCACCTCTGCCGCTGCACCGGCTACATCAAGGTGCTCGATGCGGTCGAAGCCATCGCCCAGGACGACGTGCCCGTGGTCGTCCAGCCGGGCGGCGTCGGGTCGCGCGGCGTCAAGTACGAGGGGCGCGAGCTGTCGATCGGCACTCGCGACTTCATCGACGACATGCGGCCCGCCGGGCTGCTGCACGGCTCGCTGCGACTCACCGAACACGCCCGCGCCGACATCGTCTCGATCGACGCCACCGCTGCACTCGATCTCGACGGTGTGCACGCCGTGTACACCGCTGCCGACATCCCCGCAGCGCGCCGCGTCGGCATCATCCACAAGGACTGGCCGGTGATGGTCCCGATCGGTGGTCGCACCTCGTACCTCGGAGACGTGCTCGCAATCGTCGTGGCCGACACCCGCCAGATCTCTCGTGCCGCCGCCGAACTGGTCGCCGTCGAGTACACGGTGCACGAGCCGATGGTCGACCCGGTGCGCGTGGTCGACAGCGACGATCCGGCCGTGTGGGAACTCGACGGCAACACGCTGTCGACGTCGACCTACTCACGCGGCGACGTCGATGCGACGCTCGCCTCTGCAGCGTTCACGGTGTCGGAGACGTTCCAGACCCAGCGCATCGAACACGCCTTCCTCGAACCCGAATCGACGCTCGCCGTGCCCTCGGGTGAGGGCAACGACCAATCGCTCTACGTCTACTCGGGTGGGCAGGGCATCTGGGACGACCGCAACGACATCGCCGCGATGCTCGGTGTCGACACCGGTCGCATCACGACCGAACTGGTCTCGAACGGCGGCGCGTTCGGTGGCAAGGAGGACATGTCGAACCAGGCCCACACGGCCCTGGCGGCGTGGAAGATCGGTGCCCCGGTGAAGATCACGCTCTCGCGCGAAGAGTCGTTGCTGATGCACCCGAAGCGCCACCCGATCCGCATGCACTACGAGGCCGGGTGCGACGCCGTCGGAAAGTTGACCGCCATCAAGGTGCGGATGATCGGCGACTCGGGGCCCTACGCATCGGTCGGCATGAAGGTGCTCGAACGCGCAGCCGGCCACGCCACGGGGCCGTACCTCGTCGGCAACGTCGACGTCGAAGCGGTTGCGGTGCGCACGAACAACTCGGTGTGCGGTGCGTTCCGCGGATTCGGCGCCAACCAGGCGCAGTTCGCGATGGAAGGCGTGATCGAGCGCCTCGCCGAGCAGGTCGGCATCAGTGGTTGGGAGATGCGCGACCGCAACGTGGTCATGCCCGGCGAAGTGTGGGGGCCGGGCCAGAAGATGGACGACGGTTGCAACGGCGCCCGCCTCTGCCTCGACGCCGTCCGCCCCGCCTACGACGCCGCGATTGCTGCCGGCAAGGCGGTCGGGATGGGGCTCGGGTTGAAGAACTCGGGCCTCGGCAACGGCTTCAAGGAGATCGCCAAGGCGGTCGTCCACTTCCGCGAGGACGGCCAAGTCGAGGTGCGGCACTGCTGGACCGAGATGGGTCAGGGCGTCCACACCGTGTGCCAGCAGGTGGCGATCGAGGAGCTCGACATCCCCGCCGAACGCATCGAGGTGATCGTCGATTCCACTCGCGAACTCGGGGCCGGACAGACCACCGGCTCGCGCGGCACCTTGATGGGCGCCGGCTCGGTGAAGGCCGCGTGCGAGGCCGCTCGTGCCGACGGCTGTCGGGTCGGCGTCGACTACGAGGGCGAGTACCGGGTCGACTGGACCAACTCGCTCGGCCAGATCGAAGAGGCGAAGGCAGCGGGATCGCCGATCGACGATCCGATCATCCACTCGACGTTCGGATACGCCGCACAGGTCATCGTGATGGACCCCGACACCGGCGACATCGAGCAGGTCATCGCCGCTCACGATGTCGGGCGCGCCGTCAACCCGACGCTGTGCGAAGGCCAGATCGAAGGCGCCGTCCACATGGGGCTCGGCTACGCGTTGAGCGAGGGATTCCCGTGCGACGAGACCGGCTTCCCCACCAACACGACGCTCAAGAGCCTCGACATCATCCGGCCCAAGGACATGCCGCCCGTCGAGGTCATCCTCGTCGAGTCACCCCAGCCCGACTCGCCCTACGGCATCAAGGGTGTCGGTGAGATCGGTCTCGTGCCGACAGCCGGTGCCGTGGCGGGTGCGTTGCGCCAGCAGAGCGGCGAGTGGCAGACCGAGTTGCCGATGCGCAACGTGTCGAACCGCGAGCGCGCCAGTGCCTGGACCTGACCCATACGCGAAGGGTCTGTCCCCTCACGTATGGATTCCGGCCCCCGCATACGTGAAGGGTCTGTCCCCTCACGTATGGATTCCGGCCCGCGCATACGTGAGGGGACAGACCCTTCGCGTATGGATGGTGGCGGCGTGAGCTCGGGGACGACGAACGGGCTGGTGTGTGCGCACCACCACCTGTACTCGGCGCTCGCCCGCGGCATGCCGCCGCCTCCGAACGACCCAGGCAACTTCCTCCAGATCCTCGAGAACATCTGGTGGCGCCTCGACCTGGCACTCGACGCCGACACCATCGAGTGGTCGGCGAAGCTCGGTGCGCTCGAAGCGCTCGAAGCCGGCACCACAGCGATCATCGACCACCACGAATCACCGCACGCGATCGACGGGTCGCTGTCGGTCATCGCCGACGCCTGCAACGAGGTCGGCGTACGGATCAACACGTGCTACGGCATCACCGATCGTCACGGAGCTGACGGAGCCGAGCGCGGCCTGGCCGAGAACGACAGGTACCTGACCGAGCTCGCAGCCCGCCCCGACGACGGGATGCGGCGCGGGATGGTCGGTGTCCACGCCGGGTTCACGTGCACCGACGATCAGTTGGCCGCCGCCGCCGACCTCGCCGCGCGCCACGAGGTGGGTGTGCACATCCACGTCGCCGAGGGTCCCGACGATGCGGGTGTCGAGGACCGCATCCGCGACCTGACCACCGACGACTGGATGCTGATCCACGGCGTGTTCCTGCCCGACGATCACGGGCTGCGCGGCACGATCGTCCACAACCCGCGCTCGAACATGAACAACTCGGTGGGTTACGCGAACCCGGCTCGCTTCACCAATCCGGTGGGCCTCGGAACCGACGGGATCGGCGCCGACATGTTCGACGAGTTCCGCCTCGCCTTCGTCAAGCAGCGCGACGTCGACATCGATGCAACGCCCGACGCCGCATGGTCGTGGCTGCACACGAACGAGACGCTGTTCCCCGAGGTGGCCAACGACTCGGTGACCTGGTCGTACGGGACGATCGACCCGTGGCACCTCGCGTTCACACCGACGATCCGGGCGATCGACGTCGACATCGCCGGCGAACCTGCCCTGCGCAACGGAGTGGCCACCCGAGTCGACGTCGACGAGATCCGCGCCAAAGCCGCCGAAGCAGCCGCCCGACTCCACGCCCGCCTCTGATCCAGAGTCAGACCATGTTGCTGAAGCCCTGGGTTTCGGTCGGCCCGGGCCCGTGACGTCTGCCGCCAGATGCGCGCTGCGTCGTGCGTCGGCGCGCCACGAGCGCGGAACCGATGACCACGACGAAGGCGAGCAAGATCCACAGCATGCTCCGACGCTAGTTCGCCCGCTCAGCGCGTGCTGCCGGGGTCCGTCGCCCAACTGCCACCCAGGCTGCAGATCGCTCGATGCTCGACGCTGCCGATTCGGCCGTGACCGTTGTGAGACGGGTACGTTCGACGACATGTTGAGCGCAGCGGGTCGGACGGTCATGGTGAGTGGGGCGAACCGGGGGTTGGGCAATGCGATCGCCCGACGCCTGCACGCCGACGGGTTCTCGGTGAGCGTCGGCGGACGCGACCTCGAAGCGTTGCGCGCGTCGATGGACGGCCTCGACGACGACCGGGTGCTGACGCACACCTACGACGCCGAGCAGCCCGGGACCGATGCCGCCTGGATCGACGCGACCGTCGAGCGATTCGGCCGCCTCGACGGGATCGTCAACAACGCCGGCATCGTCGACACGGCGGCCTTCGACGACTTGACCGAGGCATCACTCGACCAGATGCTCACCGTCAACCTCAAGGCGCCGCTGCGCATGACCCAACTGGCGATGCCCCACTTGCGCGTCGCCGGAACAGGGCGGGTCGTGAACATCGCATCGCTCTCCGGCATCCGGGTGAACGGTAAGTTCGCACCCGGCTATGCGATGTCGAAGCATGCGGTGATGGCGTTGACCGAAGCCACGAAGCAGGCTGGATGGGACGACGGCGTGCGCGTCACCGCCGTGTGCCCCGGCTACGTCGCCACCGACATGACCGCCGACTTCGGTGAGGACCCCGCCACGATGATCGACCCCGACGACCTGGCCGAACTGGTGTCGACGACCATCTCGCTGCCGAACACGGCGTCGGTCGCACAACTCAACGTCGCCTGCCGCCTCGAACCCCACGTCTGATCTCTGCACAGGTCAGACCCGAATCGAGAGGTCGTCGCCATACGTGAGGGGACAGACCCTTCACGTATGGGGCGGACCCGTATCGAGAGGTCGTCGCCATACGTGAGGGGACAGGGTCGGTTCAGAGGGTGGTCGCCTCAGCTGAGTAGTTGAGGTTCCACCGGTCGGTGTGTGAAACGGGAGATGATTCCCGCTGCGAATCACGAGCACCAACCGGTGGAGGTTTCATCATGTCAGGCA
>Ga0209303_1000235_pt1 | contig 48739 bp, 39 predicted proteins | sample SidtaG_3_FD_187449 | JGI IMG/M metagenome (GOLD analysis project Ga0209303, IMG submission 187449) | Marine algal microbial communities from Sidmouth, United Kingdom - Sidmouth_Asex1 metaG (SPAdes) (version 2) | ecosystem: Host-associated > Algae > Red algae > Unclassified | place: Sidmouth...
CTGGATGACGCCGGAGGAGGCGACCGTCAGCACGCGGCCCCAGCCCCGTTCGCGCATGCCGGGCAGCAGGCGCTGGGTCAGCGTCATGATGCGCAGCGCCATGGTGTCGAACTGGGCGGCCAGCACCGCCATGTCGGCATCGACCATGCGCCCCGGTGGCGGCCCGCCGGTATTGTTCACCAGGATGTCCACCCCGCCCAGCAGGCGTTCGGCCTCGCTGACCAGGTGATCGACCGAGGCCGGATCCGTCAGGTCGGTCACCGTGTGGTGCGCGGTGCCGGCGCCGCGTTCGGTGATCGTGCCGGAAAGTTCGGCCAGCCGATCGGCCGATCGGCCGCACAGCAGCACGTGGCAGCCTTCGGCGGCCAGCGCTTCGGCGATGCCCAGCCCCAGGCCGCGCGACGAGGCGAGCACCAGGGCGCGCTTGCCGGTAAGTCCCATGTCCATCAGTTCAATTCCTCGAGTCGGTGGGCCAGTCTATCGATCAGGCGGGTGATCTCGTCGTGATCGGTCTCGCCGAGCACCGTTCCCGGTGCTCGCACGCCAGACGAGGCGATCGCACCGCGCCTTCGAAGTATCTCCTTCCTGATCGCCAGCCCCAGCCCGAGCTGCTGCTCGTAGCGCACCAGCGGCAGGTAGGCATCGAACAGCGTCTCGGCGCCATCCACATCGCCGGACGCGTGCCGCTGGACCACTTGCACCAGCATCTCCGGGTAGGCGAAGCCTGTCATGGCGCCGTCCGCCCCGCGTGCCAGCTCCTGCGGCAGGAACAGCCCGCCGTTGCCGGTCAGGATCGACAGGCGCGGCACCGCTGCGGTGCCGGTGCGGGCGCGCACCGCGGACAGCTTGTTCAGCCCCGGCCAGTCCTCGTGCTTGAGCATCACGATCTGCGGGTGCGCCTCGGCCAGCGCCACGATGGTGTCGACCGAGAACTGTACACCGGTGGTCATCGGGTAGTCCTGCAGGCAGACCGGCACGTCCGGGCCCAGCGCCTCGCACACCGCGGCGAAGTAGCGCGCGACGGCCACCTCGGTGCCCAGGCCGCGCAAGGGGGCGACCATCACGCCGGAAGCGCCTGCCTGCATCGAGCGGTGCGCCAGCCGCGCCATCCGATCGTTGCCGGCGGCCGAGACACCGACGATGACCGGCACGCGGGCGTCCACGCGCTCGAGCACGCGTGCAACGAACGCGGTGGACTCGTCGTCGGCAAGCTTCGGCGCCTCGCCCATGATGCCCAGGATGGTCATGCCGGACACGCCGCGTTCCAGGTAGAAATCGATCAGCGTGTCGGTGCTGGCCAGATCCAGCTCGCCGCCATCGGTGAACGGCGTGGCGGCGATGATGAACACGCCGGCGGCCTGTCGATCGAGGAGGGCGTTCATGAACGGGTGTCCGGGATGGCGGGGCGGGGGGCGGTGGCCGATCCGGGAGCGGCGGCCGATGAACCGGACGAGACCGGTACGGGCGGAATCGAACGGCGTGGCAGCTCGACCAGCGAGGCGTAGCGATCGGCGAACAGGCGCGCCAGCGGCCATTCGTCCTGCCAGTCGACGTGGTGGTGTTCGGTGTCGATCAGTCCGGGCCGACCGGCCAGGCCGATCGCCTCGCCGATCAGTATCTCGCGCGTCGGGCCGAACGAGAGGTTCATCAGCCGGCGGCACTCGATCGCCGCCGGCGCATCGGCCAGCCTGGGCGGGGCCACCTTGATCGACGGCGCGAGCGGCAGGCCGAGCGCGGCGGGTTCCGAGATGCCGGCATCGTAGGCCGATGCGCTGTTGATCATGGCATCGAGCAGGGACGGCGTGACGATGTTGACCACGAACTCGCCGGTGGCGGCGATGTTGCGGGTGGTGTCCTTGGGCGACCCGTCGGCGCGGTGCTCCAGGCCCAGCACGACGGTGGCCGGATCCTCGCCGAACAGGTTGAAGAACGAGTAGGGCGCCGCGTTGACGACGCCTTCGTGGCCGACGGTGGTGATCCAGGCCACCGGACGCGGGATCACGATCGCCGTCAGCAGCTTGTAGCGCGTCTTCGGTGGCAGCGCCTCCAGGTCCAGGTGATCCATGTCAGTTGCCACCGCCATCGGGCAGGCGCACCCCGGTGGTCTCGGTGATCAGCCCGTAGTGCTCGATGCGCCGGTGCCGCGCGAAGTCGAAGATGGTGCGCTTGCCGAAGTGACAGGCGTCCATGTCGCAGGCGTGCACCATCAGCTCGTCCTCTTCGGTGTGGCAGCGCGCCACCACGAAACCGCTCGGGTCCACGATCATGCTGCCGCCCATCAGCGGGTGCCCGTCCTCGATGCCCGCCTTGGCCACGCCCACCACCCAGGTGCTGTTCTGGTAGGCGCCGGCCGTCATCGACAGCTCGGAGTGGTACAACCGCTCCTTCGGCCCCTCCAGGCCGTTCTGGCTGTTCACCGATGGCGTGTTGTAGCCGAGCATGATCAGCTCGACGCCTTGCAGTCCCATCACCCGGTAGGTTTCGGGCCAGCGGCGATCGTTGCAGATGCACATGCCCATCCAGGCCTGCTGCACGCGGGTGACCGGAAAGCCCAGGTCGCCCGGTTCGAAGTAACGCTTCTCCAGGTGCTGGAACCGACGTTCGGGATCGTACTCGTCATGTCCGGGCAGATGCACCTTGCGGTATCGGGCCACGATGCGCGCCTGCCGATCGGTCAGCACGCTTGCATTGTAGTGGTGGCCGTCCTCGGTGCGTTCGGCATAGCCGAAACTGATCGCCACGCCCAGCTCACGGGCCGTCGCGAACAGCGATGCGGTCGCCTCGTTCGGCATGTCGTGCTCGAACCAGGTATCGACCTCGGACTGCTCCCGAAGGTACCAGCGCGGAAAGAAGGTGGTCAGCGCCAGCTCGGGAAACACCACCAAGGTGCAGCCTTCTGCCGCGGCGCGTTCCAGCAGCACCCGCATGCGCGCCACCACCGAGGCGCGGCTGTCGCTGCGTTGGATGGCACCCAGCTGGGCGCCGCCGATGACGATCTCGCGCATGTTCCGTTTAGCAGTCCATTTCAGTGATGCCGCTCAGCGAACCAGCCGGTGCTCGAAGCGGCTGACCAGTCGAACCAGCGGCCACAGCAGTGCCAGGTAGATCAGGGCGGCCAGCACGATGGGGGAGGCGTTGTAGGTGATCGAGCGCGCCATGTCGGCGCTGTACAGCAGTTCGGCCAGCGAGACCACCGAGGCGAGGGAGGTCAGCTTGACCACTTCCACGGTGTTGGAAAGCAGGTCCGGCAGCACGTTGCGCACCGCCTGCGGCAGCACCACGTGCAGCAGCGTCTGGACGGCGTTCAGGCCGCTCGAGCGCGCCGCCTCGTTCTGGCCGGTGCCCACCGACAGGATGCCGGCACGGAACACCTCGCCGTAGTAGGCCGAGTTGTTGAGCAGGAAGGCGATGACCACCGCGGTGAACGGTTCGATGTCGAGCCCGGCGAACGGCAGGCCTGCGTACACGAAGATCAGCAGCACCAGCGGCGGGATGGCGCGGAACAGGTCGACCAGCGCGATGGCCGGCCAGCGCAGCCAGCGAGACCTGGCCAGCGAGGCCAGCGCGGCGCACAGACCGCCCGCCAGACCCGGCGGGATGACGGCCAGGCACAGCAGCAGCGTCATCGCCAGCCCGTCCATCAGCGTCGGCCAGGCGGCGCGCATGATCTCCAGGTTGAAGAACTGTTGCGTCAGCTCGCTCATCGTCCGGGCTCCGCCCCCACCGGCGGACTCATGCGCGCCGCCATGCGTAGCGTCCCTCCAGCCAGCGCGAGAACACCACCAGCGGCAGGAACAGCAGCACGTAGGCGATCGCGGCCAGCATCAGCGGCGAGGCGTTGCCGGAGAAGCTCTGCGCGGTGGTGGCCTGGTTGAGGATGTCCGGCACGCCGATCACGGTGCCCAGCGCCGTCATCTTGGTGATCGCGATGGCGCGGTTGGTCAGCGGCGGGATCACCATGCGCAGCGCCTGCGGCAGGATCACGTGGAACAGGGTCTGGCCGAACCCCAGGCCGGTGGAGCGGGATGCCTCCCACTGGCCGGCGTCCACCGCGGTGATGCCGGCCCAGACGATCTCCTCGGTGAAGGCGGCCAGCACCAGGCCCAGCACCGAGAACAGCACCACGAAGCTCGACAGGTACAGTCCGGCACTGGGCAGTCCGAAGAAGGCGATCAGGATCAGCACCAGTGGCGGCAGCGAACGCAGCACGTCGGCGAACAGCACGATGGCGAACGAGGCGAGCCGGATCCGGTAGGCGCGCAGCGCCGCCAGGGCGATGCCCAACGCGGTGCCGGCGATCACGATCAGCACCGACAGCTCGACCGTGACGCGCACCCCGTCCAGGATCGACGGGGCATATCTGGCCAGCACCTCGGTGTTGAAGAAGGTCTCGATGAAGCCGCTGCGACCGCCGGCGCTCATCGGTGCGCGGCGGTGAAACGGGCCAGGAAATCCCTGGTGCGCTCATGGCGCGGGGCACCGAACAGCCGGTCGGGCGTGCCCTGCTCGACCACCCGTCCCTGGTCCATGAAGATCACCCGGTCGGCCGCCTCGCGGGCGAAGCCCATCTCGTGGCTGACCACCAGCATGGTCATGCCGCGATCCTTCATGTCGTGCAAGGTCTTCAGCACCTCGCCCACCAGTTCGGGATCCAGCGCCGAGGTCGGTTCGTCGAACAGCATCACGGTCGGTTCCAGTGCCAGCGCGCGGGCGATGGCGACCCGTTGCTGCTGCCCGCCGGACAGTTCGCTCGGGCGACTGACGGCCTTGTCGGCCAGGCCGACGCGCGACAGCGAAGCCATGGCGCGCTCGTCGGCCTCGCCCCTGGACAGCTTGAGCACCTTTCTCAGTGCCAGCGTGACGTTGGCGCGCACATCCAGGTGCGGATACAGGTTGAAATGCTGGAACACCATGCCGATGCGTCGACGCACCGCGTTCAGATCGATCCCCGGATCGGTGATCGTCTCGCCCTCCAGCACGACCTGCCCCGCGTCGGGTTCCTCCAGGCGGTTGCAGCAACGCAGCAGGGTCGACTTGCCCGAACCGGACGGGCCGAGCACGAACACCAGCTCGCCCCGGGCCACCGTCAGGTCCACCCCGGAAAGCACCGGCGTGCCGGCGAAGGACTTGCACAGCCCGGTGACTTCCAGGGCGGGACAGGTCTGCCCCATCGCAAGCGTCACCTCGTCCGATGCGCGTGTCGGTCGGCGGCTCAGGCGCAGCCGGGCTCGTGATCGTCCTCGACGAAGCCGTCGAAGCCCGGCTGCCCGAACCCTTCCATCGGCGTGATCGCCGCCGAGCCCTCGGCCGGCGAGGTGCCGAACCAGGTCTGGTGCAGCTCGGCCAACTTGCCGTCCTCCTTCATGCACTCGATCACGCGTTCGACCTTGTCGCGCAGCGCCTCGTCACCCTGCCGGAACGGCATGCCCCAGACCAGGCCGGTCTCGTGCAGGTAGCTCAGCTTGATGGCGGTGTTCTGCTTGGCCGCCCACGCGGAAACGGTGTTGCCGGCCACGTTCGCGAACGCGCGTCCGGACAGCACCGCCTGCACCGCGTCGGTGTTGGTGCCGTAGCTTTCCACTGTCCAGCCGATCTCGTCGGCCAGCTCCCGCGCCCAGCTGTCGTAGGCCGAGCCCTTGTTGACGGCGATGACCTGGCCTGCGAAATCCTCCATGTCGGTGATCTCGGGGGCGTCCTGCTTGACCACGAACTGGAAGTCGGTGTTCAGGTAGCCCTCCGAGAACAGCAGGTTGGCGGCGCGTTCCTCGGTGATGGTGGTGGGCGCGACCACGAAGTCGTAGGTGCCGGCCTGCAGTCCGGGCAGGATGCCGGAGAACTGCGTGGCCACGATGTCCATCTCGGCCCCCAGGCGTGCGCCGATCTCGTTGGCCAGGTCCACGTTGAACCCTTCGATGCCGCCGCCCATCTTCGGCATGGCGTGCGGAGCGAAGGTGCCGTCCAGCGCGACCTTGTAGCTGTCCTGGGCCAGGACGGTGCCGAGCGGCAGCAGGGAGACGCCGATCAGCGTGCAGGCGGTGAGCTTTCTCATGGGAGACTCGCGGCTGTTGGGGAACGGTTCGAGGCTATAAGTTTTCCTGTCGCCGATCCATCGATATCCACCCCTTCTTTATGAAACATCCAATCAACCGATAGGCCTGACTTATTGAACAACCCGGATATCGGCCGCTCGCGCGCCACCGTGCTCCGTCTGGCCGTGCCGGTGATGTTCGCCAGCATCGGCGTGTCGGTGTCCGGCATCGCCGACACCGCCGTGATGGGGCGCATGCCGGAGCCTGTGTACCTGTCGGCCACCGCGATCGGCGCGACCTGCTTCTCCACGCTGTACTGGGCCTTCGGATTCCTGCGCATGTCCACCGGCGGATTGGTGGCGCAGGCGTTCGGCGAGGAGTCGCCGGAACGGCAGCGACGCATCGTATGGCGCGCCTGCGGCCTGGCGGTGCTGGTCGGACTGACGGTGATCGTGCTGCGCGAGCCGCTGCTGGAGCTGGCGCTGCGGCCGATGCGGGATGCCGGCGGACTGCACGCGCTGGTGCGCGAGTACGTGGGCGTTCGCGTCTGGTCGGCGCCGGCGGTGCTGCTGCTGTTCGTGCTGCACGGTGCGCTGGTGGGTCGCCAGTCGATGCGCGCGCTGCTGGGCGTGCAACTGCTGCAGACCGTGCTCAACGTAGTGCTCAACATCGCCCTGTTCACGTTCACCGATCTGGACGTTCGCGGTGTGGCGCTGGCCACGGTGATCGCCGACATCGTCGCCCTGCTGGTGGCGCTGGCCTGGCTGGGGCCGCTGCTGCGCGGCGAGCCCGCCACGCGGGATGGCCCGCTGCTCGGACGGTGGCTGTTCGATCGCGACGAAGCGGTGCGCCTGTTCTCGATCGGCGGCAACCTGTTCGTGCGTTCGCTGTGCCTGACCGGTGCCTACTTCTGGTTCACCGCGGCCGGTACCCGGCTGGGCGTGACGGTGGTGGCGGCCAACGCGATCCTGATGCAGCTGCTGCAGTTCACCAGCTTCTTCCTGGACGGATTCGCGCACGCCGCCGAGGCGCTGGTCGGTCAGGCGATCGGCCAGCGACGACCCGCGGCGCTGGGTGCGGCCGTACGAGCCGCCACCGAAATGTCGGTGGCGGTGGCCATCGGGTTGAGCGTGCTGTTCGCGATCGGCGGCGGTGCGTTCATCGATGCCATGAGCACCGACGAGGCGACGCGGGAGGCATCGCGGATCTGGCTGGGCTGGGCGATCGCGCTGCCGGTGGCAGGCGTCGGCAGCTTCCTGCTGGACGGCATCTTCATCGGCGCCACGCGCACCCGGGCGATGCGTGACAGCATGATCCTGGCGCTGCTGCTGTTCCTGGGTGCCTCGTCGCTGCTGATTCCGGTGTTCGGCAATCACGGCCTGTGGGCCGCCTTCACCTTGATGCTGGTGGCACGGGCAGGTGGGCTGGCGGTGTACCTGCCCGGGCTGCTGCGCGAGGCGGCATCGGTCCCGGCGCGCAGGAGCGATCAGGCACCCGTGACCGGCAAGCCCTGACCGACAGGCCGTGCGCGGCCGGTTCAGCGTCCGGTAGCCATGTCCAGGATGATCGCCCACTCCTCATCGCTCACCGGCTGGATCGACAGCCGGTTGCCGCGCCGCAGCAAGGCCATGCCGTCGAGCGCCGGCGTGGCCTTGAGCGTCTTCAGGGCGACCGTGCGCTCGAAGCGCTCGATCAGCTGCACATCGACCATCAGCCAGCGCGGCTCGGCCGGCGTGGCCTTCGGATCGTGATACGGGGACGCCGGATCCTGAGCGGTGTGATCCGGATAGGCGCCGCGCACGACGCGCAGCGTGCCGACCACGCCCGGTACCGCACAGCTGGAGTGATAGAAGAACCCTTCGTCGCCCACCGTCATGGCATCGCGCATCAGGTTGCGCGCCTGGTAGTTGCGGATGCCGTCCCAGGGCTCGGTGCGCCCCGGGCGCGCGGCCAGGTCGTCTATCGAGAAGGCATCCGGTTCGGATTTGAACAGCCAGCGTTGCATGATCGGTCCAGGGGGCGCGTTGCTGCGGCGATGTCGAGAGTAGCGCGCGCTCGCCCGCGCCGCCGACGGCGAACCGGGTGCGATATCCGTTCCGCGTGCCCGAGGGCCGCCCGGGCGGACGCTGGCCGCTTTCAGGAACCCGGAAACGGATGCGTCACGGCTTTCTCGCCGGGACGACCGATGATGCAAGGGGTGGATAGTTGGGCGGCGCTTCCATAGACTTGCCGACCCGCCCGCTCAGCGTACCGCCCGACATGTTGACCACTTCCGGGATCCGTTCGCGGTTTCTCGACTATTTCGTCGCCCACGGGCACACCGCCGTTGCCTCCGGTTCACTGGTGCCGGGCAACGACAAGACGCTGCTGTTCACCAACGCGGGCATGGTGCCGTTCAAGGACGTGTTCACCGGCGAGGAGCGGCGTGACTACGTGCGCGCGACCACCAGCCAGCGCTGCGTGCGCGCCGGCGGCAAGCACAACGACCTGGACAACGTCGGCTACACCGCGCGGCACCACACCTTCTTCGAGATGCTGGGCAACTTCAGCTTCGGCGACTACTTCAAGCGCGACGCCATTCGCTTCGCCTGGGGTTTCCTGACCGAGGAGCTGGGCCTGCCGAAGGAGAAGCTGTGGGTCACGGTGTTCGAGGAGGACGACGAGGCCGAACGGCTGTGGGTGGAGGAGATCGGCGTGCCGGCGGAAAGAGTGATCCGCATCGGCGCCAAGGACAATTTCTGGACGATGGGCGATACCGGACCCTGCGGACCGTGCTCGGAGATCTTCTACGACCACGGGCCGGACGTGGCCGGCGGGCCGCCCGGTTCGCCGGACGAGGACGGCGACCGCTACATCGAGATCTGGAACCTGGTGTTCATGCAGTTCGAGCGTGCCGCCGACGGCACCATGACACCGCTGCCCCAGCCGTCGATCGACACCGGCATGGGTCTGGAGCGCATCGCCGCGGTGCTGCAGCACGTGCATTCGAACTACGAGATCGATCTGTTCGAGCGTCTGATCGCGGCGGCGGCCCGTGCGGTCGGCACCGAGGATCTTGCATCGGCGTCGCTGAAGGTGATCGCCGATCACATCCGCTCGTGCGCGTTCCTGATCGTCGACGGGGTGCGTCCCGGCAACGAGGGGCGCGGCTACGTGCTGCGGCGCATCATCCGTCGGGCCGCTCGGCACGGTCACAAGCTGGGCGCGACCGGCACGTTCTTTCACGAACTGGTCGATCCGCTGGTGGCGGAGATGGGCGAGGCCTACCCGGAGCTGGCGTCCGCGGCCGGAACGGTGCGCAAGGAGCTTCGCGACGAGGAAGAGCGGTTCGCGCGCACGCTGGCCTCGGGACTTTCCATCCTGGACACCGAGATCGCCTCCATGAGCGGCACCACGATCCCGGGCGAGGTGGTGTTCAAGCTGTACGACACCTACGGGTTCCCGGCGGACCTGACCGCCGACATCGCTCGCGAGCGCGGGCTGCGGGTCGACGAGGCCGGATTCGACAGCGCGATGAAGGCGCAGGTTGCGCGAGCGCGCGCCGCCAGCAAGTTCGGCCATGCGCAGCAGGTGCCGGCCAGCGATTCGGACACCGAATTCCTGGGCTACGCCAAGAACGTGGCCGGCGCCGCGATCACCGAGCTGTGGCGCGATGGGGAGCGGGTCGAGTCGCTGGGCGAGGGCGAGAGCGGCTGGGTGGTGCTGGATCGCACTCCGTTCTACGGCGAGTCGGGCGGCCAGGTCGGTGATACCGGCGTGCTGGAAGGCGATGCGGCACGCTTCGACGTGACCGATACGCAGAAGCGGCGCGGTGCATTCCTGCACGCAGGCTCGGTCGGCAGCGGCACGCTGCGTGCGGGCGATACGCTCACCGCCTCGATCGACGCCACGCGGCGGGGGCGCATCCGCTGCCACCACTCGGCCACCCACCTGCTGCACGCCGCGCTGCGTGACGTGCTGGGCACGCACGTGGAGCAGCGCGGCTCGCTGGTGGACGACGAGCGCCTGCGCTTCGACTTTTCGCACACCGGCAGCATCGAGCCGGAGGAGCTGCGTCGCATCGAGCGGCACATCGCCACGGCGATTCGCGCCAATCACCCGTGCGAGACGATCGAGACCGGCATCGACGAGGCGAAGGCGATGGGCGCCATGGCGCTGTTCGGCGAGAAGTACGGCAGCCGGGTGCGCGTGGTGAAGCTCGGCGATGACTCGATCGAGCTGTGCGGCGGTACGCACGTGTCCGCCACCGGCGAGCTGGGCGCGGTGAAGCTGCTGGCCGAGAGCGGGGTGGCGGCCGGTATCCGTCGGATCGAGGCGGTCGGCGGCGAGGCGGCATTCGACGAGCTGCAGGATGAGGACGAGCTGCTGTCCGGTCTGTCGGCGAAGCTGCGCGCACCGCGCGCAGAGCTTGTCGCCCGGGTGGACGCCCTGCAGGCGCAGCTGCGCGAGCAGACGCGCGAACTGGAGCAGCTGCGTGCGCAGCTGGCGACCGGGGCGGGCAGAGATCTGGCCGCCTCGGCCGAACGGGTGGCCGGTGCGAAGCGGCTGTTCGCGAAGGTGCCGGATGCCGACGCACGCGCCTTGCGCACGTTGCTCGACCGGCTGCGCCAGGAGCTGGGCGATGCGCTGATCGTGCTGGCTTCCGAGAAGGACGGCAAGGCATCCCTGGTGGCCTCGGTGTCCGAGTCGCTGCACGATCGGCTCAAGGCCGGCGAGCTGCTCGGCGAGGTGGCGAAGGCGCTCGGCGGGCGAGGCGGCGGGCGGGCCGACATGGCACAGGGGGGGGCCCCCTCGCTCGACGCTCTGGAGGCGGCGTTCGACAAGGCGCGCGGTCTGAGCGACGAGAGACTGGGCTGATGGCCCTCTTCGTCATGAAGTTCGGTGGTACCTCGGTCGGCAGCGTCGAGCGCATCCAGAACGTTGCGCGCCTGGTGGCCGAACACCACCGGGCAGGCGATCGGGTGGTGGTGGTGGTGTCGGCCATGTCCGGCGAGACCAACCGGCTGGTGGCGATGGCGCGCGAGGTGCAGCCCGCGGCGGTCGATACGCGCGAGCTGGACGTGCTGCTGTCCACCGGCGAGCAGGTCACCATCGCGCTGCTGTCGATGGCGCTCAAGTCGATCGATTGCGATGCGCGTTCGTGGACCGGCGCTCAGGTGCGCGTGCTGACCGATGCCAGTCACGCCAAGGCACGCATCCTGGAAATCGACACCGGGCCGCTGCTCGCCGACTTGTCCGCCGGGCGGGTCGCGGTGGTGGCGGGTTTCCAGGGCGTGGACGAAAAGGGCGACATCACCACGCTCGGGCGCGGTGGCTCGGACACCTCGGCGGTGGCCTTGGCCGCGGCGCTGAAGGCCGACGAGTGCCGCATCTATACCGATGTGGACGGGGTCTACACCACCGATCCTCGCGTGGAGAGCCGGGCGCGTCGGCTGGATCGCATCACGTTCGAGGAAATGCTGGAGATGGCGAGCCTGGGCAGCAAGGTGCTGCAGATCCGGGCGGTGGAATTCGCCGGCAAGTACAACGTGCCGCTGCGCGTGCTGTCAAGCTTCGCACCCGACAACGGCACGCTCATCACCTACGACGACGAGGACGATTCGATGGAACAGGCCCTGGTATCCGGCATCGCGTTCGCGCGCGACGAGGCGCAGGTGACGATCACCGGTGTGCCGGACCGGCCGGGGGTGGCGTACGGCATTCTCGGACCGATTTCGGAGCTGAACATCGAGGTCGACATGATCATCCAGAACATCGGTGCGGACGGTTTGACCGACTTCACCTTCACTGTGAACCGCGACGAGTACGCACGCGTGCTGGCGCACCTGCAGGCCCGTGCGAGCGATCAGCTGGGCGGTGCCCGCGTGTCCGGCGACGATCGGGTGGTGAAGGTGTCGGTGGTGGGCGTGGGCATGCGTTCGCACGCCGGCATCGCCAGCCGCATGTTCAAGGCGCTGTACGAAGCGGGCATCAACCTGCGTCTGATCAGCACCTCCGAGATCAAGATATCGGTGGTGATCGAGGAAAATTACCTGGAACTGGGGGTGCGCGCGCTGCACGAGGAATTCGACCTGGGCACCCCCGACAGCCCGTTGAACTCGGCACGCCGGCCCGCCTAGGAAGGGGCTTTTCGAACGGTCGCCGCGCGGACGACTGTTTTCCGGCACGGTGTCACCACAGTGTTAAATCTCGTCGAAGCGTGGACCGCCAGCCGGGGCGCCGGCAAGGAACTGCCATACTTCGCGCCCGGGTCAGGGGCTGCGGGTCAGGGTGACGGGGACCGGCTTGCGAAATCGAAGGGCACGAAATCGTGCCCGATACGATTCTTCCGGATCTTCGGCGGCCTGGCGACCGTAAGCAATGCGTGCGACGGTGATGCACGCATCGATTAAAGGAGTGTCCGGATGTTGATTCTGACCAGACGGGTCGGCGAGACGTTGATGATCGGCGACGAGGTCACCGTGACGGTGCTCGGTGTGAAGGGCAATCAGGTGCGGATCGGGGTGAACGCGCCCAAGGATGTGACGGTGCACCGCGAGGAGATCTACGCGCGCATCCAGCGGGAACAGGAGGGTGAGCCCGCGGCGGCGGACATGCCGGCGAAGCGGCTGGACTCGGCGGCCGGTGATCCGGATCGTGCGGCCGCGCTGGACAACGCCTGACGACACCTTCCGAGACCCTGAATCCGGACCGGCCGGCCCCGAGGGCGGTGCCGGAAACGTGCGTCGGCACGTCGACCGGTGCAACGATGGCGCAACGATGATTTCCGGTCACCGGCATCGGCAAATCTATTCGCGGAACGGTTGACTCGCGGATACGCATTGTCCATACTTCGCTCGGTTGCAGCACGCCGCGCCCGTAGCTCAGTTGGATAGAGTACCTGGCTACGAACCAGGCGGTCGGAGGTTCGAATCCTTCCGGGCGCGCCATCTGCAACCTCCTCGCAGTTATCGGATCGCCGGTCCTGATCGGCGTGCGTCATCCGGTGCTGGACCGGGGTGAATGTTCGCGGTACGGAGAGGTGGCCGAGTGGTTGAAGGCGCGCCCCTGCTAAGGGCGTATACGGTAAAACGTATCGAGGGTTCGAATCCCTCTCTCTCCGCCATCTTCCCGGCCAGCCCTTGTCGTGCCCACCGGGACCGATCGCGTTTCGTCGGTGCTACCCTGGGCGTGCCGCAGGAATCCGTGGCGGACAGCGGTCGTCGAAAGCGCTTGGCGGCGAACCGTCCGGGCTTGCCGCCCTCCATTCCCGGCTCATTTCGCCCGGCTCATTTCGCCCGATTCATTTCGAAAGGCCGCACATCAGCTGCCTCGCGACGGTCTGCCGGGCATCGTTCAGGCGTAGGCCAAGCATCGTTCGGGCAGGTGCCGGCCAGCTGGCATCTTTTCGCCACTCGTTGGCCACTCGTTGGCATGGGGAAGCGCTTCGTCCTGCCGCCCGCCGAGATCCTTCGATGCCGGGTGATCGCATGGCGGAGAGGGAGGGATTCGAACCCTCGATACGGGAGACCCGTATACCGGATTTCGAATCCGGCGCATTCGACCACTCTGCCACCTCTCCGGTGCGGGTCAGCGGCTTGGCCGCGCTGGTCATTATATGCGTTCACGCTCGGGTGTGCGCGGTACCATGCGCCGGATGACGTCCACGCCTGCACAGATTTCATGACGTTTCCCCCACGACTGGTCGGCGATGTCGGCGGCACCAACGCACGCTTCGCTCTGCTGGACGAGTTCGGCGTACCGATGACGCCCGTCACGTTGCGGGTCGCCGATCATCCGGATCTCGTCACCGCCATTCGGCACTTTCTCGAACAGCAGGCTCGGGCCACCGGCGAGCGTTCGACCGGCACGCTGCACGCTGCCGCGATCGCGGTCGCCACACCGGTGATCGGTGACCGAATCAAGCTGACCAACAGCCACTGGTCGTGGTCGATCGAGGAAACCCGTACGGCACTGGGGGTGGAGACCCTGCACCTGGTCAACGATTTCACCGCGCTGGCCTTGTCGGTACCGCACCTACCCCCGGACCAGCTGGATGCGGTGGGCGGTGGCGCACCGGCGCCCGGGCACACCAAGGCGATCATCGGTCCGGGCACCGGTCTGGGCGTGTCAGGGCTGGTGCCCTGCGGCTCCGGCTGGACCGCGCTGCAGGGGGAGGGGGGGCATGTCACGCTGGGCGGCAGCGAGGCTCGCGAGCAGGCCGTGCACGCGCACCTGTCGGCCCGCTACCCGCACGTCAGCGCCGAGCGGTTCCTGTCCGGGCCGGGGCTGGTCAACATCGCGCAGGCGTTGTGCCATATCGACGGCCGTGAACCGGTGTCCTGGTCACCGGCCGACGTGAGCCGACTCGGCCTGTCCGGCGAGCATCCCTGCGCTCGCGAGGCGCTGGAACTGTTCTGCCACCTGCTGGGCAAGGTGGCGGGCAACCTGGTGCTCACGCTGGGCGCGCAGGGCGGCTGCTACATCGGCGGGGGCGTGGTGCCGCGACTCGGACGCTTCTTTCACGAATCCAGGTTCCGGGCCGCCTTCGAGGCGAAGGGACGCATGTCGGGCTACCTGGACCGGGTGCCGACCTATGTCATCCATTCACCGTACCCGGCGCTGGTGGGGGCGGCGCAGTTGCTGTAGTCGGGTTCAATCGCCCGACGACCGATCCGTCGAGTCGTTCGGGTTCCTGCCGCGTCGCCGGCAACGCGCCGAGCAATAGACGATGCTCGGCCACAGGTTGCGCGACTCCCACTTGCGGCGGTTCTCGAACGGCAGGCCGCAGGCGGGGCAGGTCTTGGTCTGCTTCGGCTTCCTGCTCATGCCCGAGATGCCGTCACGCCCATCGTCAAAGGCCGACGCTCCTCTTCACCTGCTTCCAGTAGCGCGAGAAGCTCGGGAACGCATCCGGTGGCATCGGGTACAACCAGCGACGTTCTTCGACCGTGCCCGGCCAGTCGTCGCAGGCCGGGTACTCGACACGGTGCACGTTCACCCCTTCCAGGGCGGCCTGCAGCTCGAACAGGCTGCCATGCACGATGCTGGCGCCGCAGTGATCGGCCCAGTGCCGGATCAGCCGCCAGCGATTGGCACTCATCGGCCATTCGTCCACGGTCGCACGATCGATGAACACCAGGTGATCGTCGATATCGGCACGCCAGCGAGGATCCAGGTTCCAGATCGAGCGCAGGGCCAGTGGCGCATCGCCCGCGCTGGTCCATTCGGTGATCGGCCGGCCCGGCAGGCTGGTCACCGGCAGGGACGGAGCCGCCCGTTCGTTCATGTGATCGGGCGGTGCGAAGTCGTCGAGCGCCTCATAAGGTACGTCCAGCCAAGTGTCGTGCTGACGGGTGCCGGAAAACTTGTTCAGGTTGTCCTGGTTGGCGACATAGCGCTTGGTGCTGGCGGTACCGGCGATCCACTGCCAGCTGAGCGTGTTGCTGGCCAGGTCCCCGTCCAGCAGGTGGTAGTGCATCCATCGGGCCGGCGAGTGCCAGGCGGTGTACGTCAGGTTGCAGGCGATGGCCGCGAACCACATGCGCGCATGGTTGTGCATCGTGCCTTGCTGCAGCAGATGCTGCACCGTGGCGTCGATCGTCTGCAGGCCGGTGTCGGCGGACAGCAGCGCGACCGGTGGCTCCTCGTGGCGCACCGCCCGCTGCGGGCCGTGCAGGTCGGAGAAGATCGCTCGACCCTCCAGTTGCCAGGTACGGTGGAAGAACTCGCGCCAACCCAGCTCGAACATCAACCGGTAGCAGGACTTCACCCGATAGCGGCGCTGCACCGCCTCGGCCACGTCCAGCGTATCGATCACCCCGTGCGTCAGGAAGGGGCCGAGCCAGGTGGTGGCGCCGTCCAGGTGGTTCCTGGTGCGATCGTAGGCGCGCGGGTCGATCTCGTGCAGACGTGCCACGAGGGCGGCGTGGTCGACGAGAAAGTGCGCAAGGTCCGGTGCTTTCATGTGCGCAGAGTCTGCCGCGCGCGCGTCGCGACCGATCGGTATCCGTAAGCTTTGCGCTCCCCGCCGCGATGCGGCCCCGCAACACGTTCGATTCATGTCCACTGCCGCCCTCGTCTTCCCCCACCAGCTGTTCGCCGCCTCGCCGGCGCTGGAGGGTGCGCCCGAGCGGGTCGTGATGATCGAGGACACGCTGTTCTTCGGCGACGAGCGATACCCGGCGCGCTTTCACAAGCAGAAGCTGGCCTACCACCGGGCGACGATGGCGCACTGGGCCGAGCACCATAGACGCGCGGGCCTGCGGGTCGATATCCATGCGTACGACGGGCCGTGCTCCGCACTCGGACCCCTGATGCGCTCGCTGGCCGCCGACGGCATCGACACGGTGGTGCTGGCCGATCCGCACGACCTGATGCTGTCGCGTCGGCTCGCCGCCGCGGGTCGTGCCGCCGGCGTGGCGGTGAACACGCGCGGCACGCCGGCGTTCATCAACGATCCGCTGGACAACCGCGATTACCGCGCATCCCGCAAGCGCTGGTTCATGGCGGATTTCTACGCCTGGCAGCGGCGCCGTCTGGATATCCTGATGGACGGCGACGAGCCCCGCGGCGGCCAGTTCAGCTTCGACGAGCAGAACCGCCGGAAGCTGCCGAAGAAGGAGCGTGCCCATCTGCCGACGCTGCCCGCCATCGCGCGCGACGAGTTCGTCGAGGCGGCGATCGCGAGCGTCGAACGGGATTTCGCCGACAATCCGGGCTCACTGCAGGACTGGCACTACCCGGTCGATGGCGCCTCGGCGAATGCCTGGCTGGAGCGTTTCCTGAGCGAGCGTTTCGAGAAGTTCGGCCCGTACGAGGACGCGATCGTCGCCGACGAGAGCTGGCTCTATCACGGTGTGCTGACGCCCATGCTCAACACCGGCCTGCTGACGCCGAGGGCGGTCCTCGATGCCGCCCTGAGGGCGGGACGCGACAACGGGATCGCGCTGAACAGCGTCGAAGGCTTCGTGCGCCAGATCCTGGGCTGGCGGGAATTCATGCGCGCCACCTACGATGACCTGGGCGTGGCGATGCGCACCACCAACCACTGGAGCCACACCCGGCCGATGCCCGCCTGCCTGTACGACGGCACCACCGGCATCGAGCCGATCGACGACACTATCCGGCGGATCCTGAAGACCGGCTACTGTCACCACATCGAGCGCCTCATGGTGCTGGGCGGGTTCATGTTCCTGTGCGAGATCGACCCGGACGCGATCTACACCTGGTTCATGGAGATGTTCATCGACAGCTACGACTGGGTCATGGTGCCGAACGTGTACGCCATGAGCCAGCACGCCGATGGCGGGGCGATCACCACCAAGCCCTACTTCAGCGGTTCCAATTACGTGCGCAAGATGAGCGATCACCCCAAGGGCGACTGGTGCGACATCTGGGACGGATTGTTCTGGCGCTGGGTGATCAAGCAATCCGATGCACTGGCCGGCAATCCGCGCTGGTCGATGATGGTGGCGAACGCCCGTCGCATGCCTGAACAGAAGCGGCGGGCGCACCAGCGGGTGGCCGAACGCTATCTGGCCGGTCTGGATGCCTGAGCGTGCGGAGCGGGCAGTGCACGGCAGGCCGTGCCCGGGCTCAGATGGACGTGCCGCTGCGCGGACCCCGCCCCAGCGGATACACCGCATCGGTCATCCACATGCCATCGTATTCACCGCTCGACTGCTTGCCTAGCTGGAACACGTAGCCGCTCTCCCGACCGTCCGGCTGCGTCAGCCAGACGACCTGCACGGCGGTGTCCTCCTCCACCTCGATCGGCTCGAAGCGACTGGCCGCGAAGCCGAGCATGTCGCGGTAGCCGCGCTTGATCATCGTGGCGAACCGCTCGAGCGGTCCGGTCATGGCGCGGTTGTCCGGCGATGCGAATCGGAACACGGTGGCGATGCCGGCATCGTTCCCCAGTCGCGGATTCTCCTGCAGCGCATCGACCACGATCTCGACCACCTCGCCGGGTGCCAGGTCGATCGACGGCATCGGTGTCCGCTCGTCGGCGATCGCCGCGGTGGCGCACCACGACGCTCCGAACAGCAGCAATGCTGCCAGACGATAGGCAAGGGTCGAGCGCGGCGTCGGGTGGGGCGATGGCGAGAACGGGCGCATGGCGGGGGATCCGGATCGTCGGCACTCCTGTCTACCACACTCGTTGCGCACGATCGCGGGCGGACCGCGCGTTTTGCACGCGCGGCGCGCAGGCTCTCTCGGTGGTGGCCGCTACACTCGTCATCGTTCGCGCCACGCCATCCGGGCGTGGCCCGCGTTAGTCGATCGGCAAGCGATGTGAGCGTCAGAACGTCCGATTTTCGTCCGGAGCACGGCGCCGCGTGAGGCTGCGCCGACAGCTTCTGGCGCTCGGCTCGCTGAGCCTGCTGCTGCCGCTGGTCGGGTGGCACGGCGTCCAGGCGCTCGACGCCTCGCTGCGCGAAGGGCGCATCGCGGCGCAGCGTCTGGCGCTGGCCGAGCTGGAGCTCTCGATGCCCGGCCCGGTCGGCGGCGGTACGTCCGCCGGACCACCGCGTCCGCCGCCGCGCACGTCGGGTGACGTGTACGCCGCCCACGCCCCGGCACCGATCGAGATCGACGGCTACGACGATGACTGGCGCGAGCTGCCCGGACCCGGCGTGCGCATCGTGGACGAGGCGGGCGGCATGTCGGTACGTGCCGCCGAGCACGGCGACAGGCTCTACCTGATGATCGACCTGTCGGACCGTACCCGGGTCTACCACCGTCCCCCCCGGCTCTCGCCCGAAGCGGGCGAGGGCGAGCAGCCCGACGCGCAGACACGCCTGGCCAACGGGGATGCGCTGCAGCTCTTCCTGGCAACGAGCGACGAGCGGCATCACGTCCTGCTTTCGCCGATCGCGCCGGGACCGTCGAGCGTGCTGGTCGCTTCGCCCGGCGACGCGGGCAACGCCGGCGGTGCCCGCGGATCGACGGTCGGCATGGCGCTCGACGACTGGCAGGCCGCCTGGGTGGAACGCGCCGAGGGCTATCGGGTGGAGGTGTCGATGCCGCTGCCGCCGACGGCCGATGGCGGCAACCGGTTGGGCATCGCGGCGATCGACGTGCCCTCGCCCGGCGCTCCGGCGCGGGTGCGGGCGACGCTGACCCCGCGCACCATGCGCCTGCTGCACGCGCGCGCCGACAGGCCGTTCGAGCCGTACGTGCCCGGGCTGTACCAGCGCAGCCGACCGCTCCAGAGGCTCCTGCTGGAGCGCGTACCCGACGGAGCACGCGCCCGGATCCTCGATCCGGTCGGGCGGTTGCTCGCGGACGTGGACCGGCTCAACCGGGGTCCGGTGCGCGATGGCACACCGTTCGCCTCGATCGCCGATGCGATCCTGTTCCGGCTGTTCTCGTTCCTGCTGGCCCGAGACTTGCCGCTGCCCGCTGGCGGTTCGGGCGTTCCTCGGCTCGACGCGACCGGACCGACGCCGATCGAGCCGGGCGACCCGACGTTCCAGCGCCTGTCGCTCACCCGGCGCTACGTCACCCCCGAGCTGGACCGGGTGATCGGAACCGTGCGCGCCATCGGCCCGCAAGGCGGTGGCGGATGGCTCTGGTACGAGAACAACGAGGAGCATTCCTCCGCGTACGCGGGCAGCCGCGTGGCGCGCGCCTTCAGCCTGCTGCTGCTGAGCGGACTGTCGATCGCCTGGCTGGTGTTCGGCTGGGCGGCCGGTCTGTCGCTGCGCGTGTGCCGGTTGTCGCGCGTGGCCCGGCGAGCGGTATCCACCGATGGGCGCGTGCGCGCCGACGGCCTTCCGTTCAGCCGTTCGGGCGACGAACTGGGTGAGCTGTCGCGTGACCTGACCCGCTTGCTGGAACGTTCCGCTGACACGGAGCGGGGTCCGGGCTCACCGGCTGGAGGCGTCTCCGAGCACGGCGGTGTGCCGTAGTCGCGTCTGCTTGCGATAGTCGCGCGGCGTCACCTGCTTGATGTCCCGAAAGCGGCGGTTGAAGTTCGCCACGTTGTTGAACCCCACCGAGTAGCAGATCGCGGTGATCGGTTCCTCGGTACCTGCCAGCAGTTCGCAGGCCTTGGCGACCCGGACCCGGTTCAGAAAGCGGGTGAACCCGTTGCCGGTGGCCTTGGTGAAGAAGCGCGAGAACGCGCTTTCGCCCATGCCGACCAGCCGCGCCGCGTCGGCCAGCGGAATGTGGGAGGCGTGGTGATCCATCACGTAGCGGGTGATGCGTTCCACCTTGTCCAGCTGCGCATCATCGGCACGCGAGGTGATCGGCATGGTCGACAGCAGGCTGTACCGACGCTCCGCCGCCAGGCGTTGCAGGATGTCGATCAGCAGGGCCACGCGCATCGCGCCCTGTGCATCTCGAAGACATTCGAACAGGTGAGCGTGACGTTGCGAGGTATCCGCACCGAACTCGATGCCGTGCCGGGAGCGATCGAGCAGCGGCAGCAGCGAGCGCATCTCCGGTGCCTCGGCCGCCATCGCCGGAATCAGCCGCTCCCGGAACTGGATGACCCGGTCGCGCAGTGGCAGGCTGCTGCCGGGTTCGATCTGGGTGATCCAGTTGTGCGGCAGTCTGGGTCCGGTCAGCACCAGCTGGCCGGGCCCGAACTGGCCGACGTGATCACCGATGAACATCCGCCCGGTGCTCGCCACGATCAGGTGGATCTCGTAGTCGTCGTGGTAGTGCCAGCGCACCAGCTCGCTGGGAAAGCCATGCTCCAGGTAGTGCACCGCCCGCTGGTCGTAGGCGACGAGTTCGAGTTCCGGCCGGTCGGACGGCAAGCGGTGGGCGACCGACATGCCTATCGTCAGTTGTCGAGGTGGTGCGAGAGCACCGCTTGGGTGCCGTCGCGCCAGATCGCCCGCAGCGCCGCGGCGAAGGCTTTCTGCAGACGCTCGTCCTCGGCCAGCGAGCCGTACACCTCGTGCATCGCCAGCCAGATGGAAGGATCTTCCCTGGCCTGCAGGGCAGCGGTGCGCAGCCGTGCGCTGGCGCCGTCGTTCTCGGCGAACGGCTTGCCCGATTCGCTGGTGCCCGCGCAATAGCGACACCAGAAGGCCGAGCCCATGGCGAGTCCGTCGATCGATGCATCGGCTGCCAGCCGGTCCGCCAGCGTGGGCACGATGAACTTGGGCTGCCGGTTGGAGCCGTCGAAGGCAAGCCGCTGGACGGTGTCGCCGATCGCGGGATTGGCGAACCGTTCGATGATGGTGTCCAGGTAGATCGCGGTGTCGGTGTCCGGCACCGGCTGCAGGGTGGGCAGCACCTCGTCGGCCTCGACCTTCTTCAGCCAGGTGCCGATCAGCGGGTGCTGCATGGCCGTGTCCACGTAGTCGATGTCCAGCAGCGCGGCCGGGTAGGCGAGCAGGGCGTGTCCGCCGTTCAGCACGCGGATCTTCATCGTCTCGAACGGGGTGACATCGTCGACGATCTGCACGCCGGCGCGTTCGAATGGCGGACGGCCCAGCGCGAAGTCGTCCTCGAGCACCCACTGGATGAAGGTCTCGCAGAACACCGGTACCGGATCGTCGATGCCGTGTTCCTCGCGCACCAGTCGCCGTTCCCGTTCGCCGGTGGCCGGCGTGATCCGATCCACCATCGCGTTCGGGAAGCGGGCATGCGTGTCGATCCAGTCGGCCAGCCCGGCATCGATCAGCCGGGCGGTGCCCACGGTCGCCTCGCGCGCGACCCGGCCGTTGTGCGGCAGGTTGTCGCAGCTCATGATCGTGAAGGCGGGAACGCCGGCTGCGCGCCGGCGTGCCAGCGCGTGGGCCAGGATGCCGAAGGTGGTCGCCGGAAGGGCGGCGGTGGCATCGGCGACCAGCGCCGGGTGCGACAGATCGACGTGACCGGTGGTCGCGTCCAGGTAGTAGCCCCCCTCGGTGACGGTCAGCGAGACGATGCGGGTGGCGGGGTCCGCCATGGCCTGCAGGATCGTCTCGATGTCGCCCACCGGCAGGTAGTCGAGCTGGCAGCCGGTGATGCGGGCCCGGTTGCCGGCCGGCGACTGCGATACCACCGTGCCCAGGCAGTCCTGCGCGAGCAGCATCTCGCGAAGCCGTGCATCGCCGGACATGATGCTGGCACCGACGATGCCCCAGTCGTGCGCCAGCCCGTCACGCATCAGCGCATCCAGGTAGACCGCCTGATGGGCACGGTGGAAATTGCCCGGCCCGACGTGCACGATACCGGGGGACAGGCTTGCGCGATCGTAGGCGGGCACCTGCACCGCGGCGGGTAGCGCGCCCAGCGTTGCCAGCGACAACGGGACGGGGGAGGGCGTGATCATCAGCTCATCCAGTTGCCGCCATCGACGTTGTACGTCTGGGCGACGATGTAGTCGGCGTCGCGGGACGCCAGGAACACGGCCATGCCGATCAGGTCCTCGGCGGTGCCCATGCGACCGTACGGTACCGCCGCACCGACCTGACGCTTCTTCTCGCCCGGGGCGAGCCCCTCGGCGGCGGCGAACTTCGCGTCCACCCCTTCCCAGTGCTCGCCGTCGACCACGCCGGGCGCGATGGCGTTGACGTTGATGCCGTGCCTGATCAGGTCCAGGCCTGCCGACTGGGTCAGCGAGATGATCGCCGCCTTGGTGGCGCAGTAGACCCCGACCAGCGCTTCGCCCCGGCGCCCCGCCTGAGAGGCCATGTTGATGATGCGACCGCCTTCGCCGCGCTCGATCATGTGGCGGGCGACCGCCTGCAGCGTGAACAGGGTGCCGGCCACGTTGATGGCGAACAGCCGGTCGTAGGATTCACGCGTGATGTCGACGATGCCGGCCAGGTCGAACAGGGCCGCGTTGTTGATCAGGATGTCGATGCGCCCGTGCCGTTCCAGCACGCTCGCGATAGCCGCATCGATCGATGCCTGGTCGGCAACGTCGATGCGCACCGCGGAGGCGGCATCGCCGATCTCGCACGCGCTCTTCTCGGCCCCGGGCAGATCGATGTCGGCGATGATCACGCGCGCCCCCTCGGCCACGTAGGCCTTCGCGAAGGCCAGTCCGATGCCACGGGCGGCGCCGGTGATCAAGGCGATCCTGTCTTGCAGACGTCCGGTATTCATGATCAACCGGCGCGCATGCGCAATCCGGCCGCGTCGAACCGGTGCACCCGGTCCGGCTCGGGTGTCAGTCCGACGGTATCCCCGTGCCGCGCCGGGAACTCGCCGTCGGCCCGGGCGGTGAGCGTGCCCACGTCCGGCACGTCCACCCGCAGGAAGGTGTCCGAACCCAGGTGCTCGGACACGCCGACCTGGCCGCGCCACTGGCCGCCCTCGTGCGAGAGCTGGAAGTGCTCGGGGCGCACGCCGATCGTCGTCGCGCCCTGCTCGGCGGCCGCCGCGCCCTTCATCAGGTTCATCGCCGGGCTGCCGATGAAGCCTGCCACGAACAGGTTGGCAGGCTCGCGGTACAGGTCCAGCGGCGAGCCGACCTGCTCGATGAAGCCGGCGCGCAGCACCACGATCTTGTCGGCCATGGTCATCGCCTCGACCTGATCGTGGGTGACGTACACCATGGTGGTGGCCAGCGTCTGGTGCAGTTCGCTGATCTCCAGGCGCATGTTGCCGCGCAGGGCGGCGTCCAGGTTCGACAGCGGCTCGTCGAACAGGAACGCGGACGGTTCGCGCACGATGGCGCGACCGATCGCCACGCGCTGGCGCTGACCGCCGGACAGCTGCCCGGGGCGACGATCGATGTAGTCGGTCAGATTGAGCGTGCGGGCCGCGTAGTCGACCTTGGCATCGATCGCGCTCTTCTCCATGCCGGCCATCTTCAGCGGAAAGGCGATGTTCTTCCTGACCGACATGTGCGGGTACAGCGCGTAGGACTGGAACACCATCGCCAGGCCGCGCTTGGCCGGTGCCAGCGCGGTGGCATCCTTGCCGTCGATCTGGATGACGCCGCCGGAGACGTCCTCCAGCCCCGCGATCAGTCGCAGCAGCGTCGACTTGCCGCAGCCTGAGGGCCCGACGAACACGACGAATTCGCCGTCCTCGATGCTCAGGTCCAGCGGCGGTATCACCTGGATCTCGTCGAAGCGCTTGCTGACCTGCTTGAGCGTGATGCTTCCCATGATCTTCTTCCCGGTGTTTACTTGACGGCGCCGAAGGTGAGCCCGCGCACGAGCTGCTTCTGGCTGAACCAGCCCAGGATCAGCACCGGCGCGATGGCCATCGTCGAGGCGGCGGAAAGCTTGGCGTAGAACAGCCCTTCGGGGCTGGAGAAGCTGGCGATGAACTGCGTGAGCGGCGCGGCGTCGGTGGTCGTCAGGACCAATGTCCAGAATGCCTCGTTCCAGGCCAGGATCAGGTTGAGCAGCATGGTGGAGGCGATGCCCGGCAGGGCCATGGGCGTGAGCACGTACAGGATCTCGCTCTTCAACGACGCACCGTCCATGCGGGCCGCCTCCAGGATCTCGCCGGGAATCTCGCGAAAGTAGGTGAACAGCATCCACACGATGATCGGCAGGTTGACCATCGTGAGCACGATCACCAGGCCGAAGCGGGTGTCCAGCAGGTTCCAGTCGCGAAAGATCAGGTAGATGGGGATCAGCACGCCCACCGGCGGCAGCATCTTGGTGGACAGCATCCACATCAGGATGCCGCGCGTGCGCTTGCTGGGCACGAACGCCATCGACCAGGCGGCCGGCACCGCGATGATCAGCCCCAGGATCACCGAGCCGAACGCCAGGATCACCGAGTTAATGAAGTAGCGCGGGTAGTCGGAACGGCTGTTGACCTCCTCGTAGTTCGCAAGCGTCCAGTCGAAGCCGAACAGCGACGGGGTGCGCGAGATCGCCTCGGCCTCGGTCTTGAAGCTGGTGAGGATCGTCCAGAGGATCGGAAAGAAGATCAGCAGCCCAAAGAACCAGGCGATGCCGGTGTTGATCAGCCGGCGGTTGAGCGTGACGTGTCTGGCCATCGTCTTTTCTCCCGGTGCGTCGCTTACAGGTCGAGGTTCTTGCCGACCATCCGCATCAGGAAGATCGCCACGATGTTGGCCAGAATGACCGCGATGATGCCGCCGGCCGAACCGCCGCCGACGTCGAACTGCAATAGCGATTGCAGGTAGACGAGATACGGGATGTTGGTGGACGCGTAGCCCGGCCCGCCCGCGGTGGTCACCAGGATCTCGGCGAAGATCGACAGCAGGAAGATGGTCTGGATCAGGATCACCACGGTCGCGGCCCGCGACAGGTGCGGCACGATGATGTGGAAGAAGCGGTCGAAGGCGCCGGCCCCGTCCATCTCCGCCGCCTCGATCTGCTCGCCGTCCAGCGATTGCATGGCGGTCAGCAGGATCAGCGTGGCGAACGGCAACCACTGCCACGACACGATCAGCACGATCGAGGCGAGCGGGTAGTGGCCCAGGAAATCGATCGGCGTCGTGCCGATGGTGCGCGAGACCCACGCGAACAGGCCGTTGGTGGGGTTGAGGAACATGTTCTTCCACACCAGCGCCGATACGGTCGGCATGACGAAGAACGGCGCGATGACCAGCAGGCGCACGATGCCCTGGCCGAACATCGGCTGGTCCAGCAGCAGCGCCAGCAGCGTGCCGCCGACCACGGTGATGGTCAGAACGCCCAGCACGATGGTGAGGGTGTTGCCCAGCGCCTCGAAGAAGGCGGGGTCGGTGAGGAAGTACCGGTAGTTGGTCAGACCGGTGAAGGACTCGGTCCCCGGGGACAGCAGGTTGTAGCGCAGCAGCGAGAAGTACAGCGTCATCGCCAGCGGCACGATCATCCACAGGAACAGCAGGACGACGGCGGGCGAGAGCATCGTCTTCGCCGCGGCGCGCGAATGGGTCGTTGACATCCTGTGTGCTCCCGGAAGAGGGCGTGGGCAATGAGAGGTCGGAAGGACTGCCCGGGCATCCCTGCCCGGGCGACGATCGGATCGGGCGGATCAGCCGATCAGTAGCCGGCCTTGTTCATCTCGCGCTGCGTCAGGTTCTGCGCAGCCTCCAGCGCCTCCTCGACGGTCGATTGCCCGGCGAGTGCCGCCGAGAACTGCTGGCCGACCGAGGTGCCGATGCCCTGGAACTCCGGGATGGCCGCGAACTGCACGCCCACGTACGGAACCTCCTGCACGCTCGGCTCCTGCGGGTTGGCCGAGTTGATGCTCTCCAGCGTCATGGCGGCGAACGGCACCTTCTGATACTCCGGGTTCTCGTACAGCGAGGTACGGGTGCCGGGCGGCACGTTGGCCCAGCCTTCGTTCTCGGCGACCAGCGCCAGGTAGTCCTTGCCGGTCGCCCAGGCGACGAACTTCTTGGCCGGCTCCTCCTTCTGGGTACCGGCCGGTATGGCCAGCGACCAGGCCCACAGCCAGTTGCTGCGCTTGCCCAGGCCGTTGTCGGGTGCCAGCGCGAAACCGACGCTGTCGGCCACCTGCGAGTCGTCCGGGTTGGTGACGAACGAGGCGGCGACCGTGGCATCGATCCACATGCCGCACTGGCCGTTCTGGAACAACGTCAGGTTCTCGTTGAAGCCGTTCGACGAAGCGCCCGGAGGACCGGCATCGTTCATCAGGTCGACGTAGAAGTTCAGCGTCTCGGCCCATTCCGGGCTGTCGAACTGGGGCGTCCAGTCCATGTCGAACAGGCGGGCGCCGAACGAGTTGCTCATGGAGGTCAGGAAAGCCATGTTCTCGCCCCAGCCGGCCTTGCCGCGCAGGCACACGCCGTAGACCTCGGCCTCCTTGTCGGTCATGGCACGAGCGGCCTCGCCGATGAACTCCCAGGTCGGTGCGTCCGGCATTTCCAGGCCGGCCGCCTCCATCAGGTCGGTGCGGTACATGACCATCGAGGACTCGCCGTAGAACGGCGCCGCGTACAGCTCGCCGTCGACGGTCAGGCCGCCACGGATGGCCGGCAGCAGGTCGTCCACGTCGTACTCCGCCGGCAGGTCGTTCAGGCTGACCAGCCAGTCCTTCGCGCCCCAGATCGGCACCTCGTAGGTACCGATGGTCATGACGTCGAACTGACCGCCCTTGGTGGCGATATCGGTGGTGACGCGCTGGCGCAACTGGTTCTCTTCCAGCGTGACCCATTCCAGTTCGATGTCCGGGTTCTTCGCGGTGAAGTCGTCGGTCAGCTTCTGCATGCGGACCATGTCGCCGTTGTTCACGGTGGCGATGGTGAGTGTCTCGGCGCTGGCGCTCATGGCGCCGGCGCCGGTGACGGCGCCGATGGCCAGCGCGATGGCGCTCTTCTTCATCAACTTCATCGGGGAATTCCTCCTGTCCGAGTGAATGCTGCTGGTGGTGCAACGCGTGCATCCTACGCCCGTCACAAGAAAGATGACGGTACGGCACGGGGTTGTTTCGGTACTTTCTTGCGCTCTGCCCGAATAGTGAGCTGCGTCTATCCCGACACGATCACGTTTCAGTCGTCGAGGCTGGCGGCCACCCGCTCGCACAGCTCCAGCAGGGCCCCGTCCAGAACGGCACCAGGTTCGTACCGACCGGTACGGATTCCCCGTGCCAGGGTTGTCATGTCGTGCGCTCCGGCACGTTCGAGCAGCGAGCGGCGGTCGCGTTCGATCGCCTCGTGGGTGGCGGCATCACGGCCGGCAACGCGCAGTGCGCGTACCGCCAAGCGCAAGGTCATGGCCTGCTCGCCCGCCAACGTACCGATCAGCGGTACCAGCACCCGGGCGACACTGGGCAGCAGGTGCGCGTCCGGCAGGGGGGTGAACGTGCCTGGAGACGCACCCGCAGTTGGCCCCCGACTGTCGACCGGTCGCTCATCGTGTGCGCCGTCGATCGATGACAGGGCCATCCCCAGCGCATCGCGCTCCAGCGTATCGGCCATGCGTCCGGTCAGCGCCAGCGCCAGTGACGGCTCGTCGCCACTGGCATGGCGCGCACCCTGCTGCAACGCGATCATCGCCCAGCGCAGGTGCGCGAACAGCTCCCACCAGCGCACCGAGGCGTCGTCGACGGTGCGCCCGGATGCGGCTTCGTAGGATCGGTACAGGGTGTCGCGCCTCCCCAGGCCGCCGGCTTCCAGGTCCGGGCGGGAGAACCGCCAGCAGCGCGCGCAGAACCAGCCCAGGTCGCTCATCGGATCGCCCGGGCCGGCAAACTCCCAGTCCAGCACCGCACTCAGCCCATGCTCGTCCACCAGCAGGTTGCCGCTGCGAAAATCGCGGTGCACCAGCGTGATCTCGTGCGCATCCGGCCGGGTGGCGGCGGCGATGCGCAGCGCGCGTTCCAGTCCGGGTCGCGCGGCACCGAGCCCATCCAGGCCGTCGCGCACCCGCTGCAACTCCCCGCCTGCCGGGTCCGATGGATCCGCCGGGCCAGGCCCGAGAACGTCGAGCCCCGCGTGCCGCAGGTCGATCGCATGGATGGCGGCCAGTTCCTGGCCGAGCCGTTCGACCAGCCGCTCGCGATCGCCACCCAGGCTGCGGTCCTTGACAAGCTTGGGCCCGTAGCCGACGCCGGGCCTGAACACCATGACCGAGAACGGTGTGCCGATCACGTCGGCATCGGCACAGGCGACGATGGGCCGCGGCACGCAGACGCCCGCCCGGTGTGCGGCGACCAGCAGCGCGTGCTCGGCGATGCGCGAATGGCTCTCGGCAATGCTGGCGGGCGCATCGCGACGCAATACCCAGTGGTGCCGGCCTTGCCATGTTCCGTCGACGACATCGACCCGTAGCGACAGGTTTTCCTGGATGGCGCCGCCGTTCAACGGCACGATCTCGTCGATGCGCAATGCGCGTGCCTGCAGCGCATCGCGCAGCCAGTGGCCGAGGCGCTGGATGGCCGTGTCGTCCATGTCGCTCAGCGCGCGGCGGCCGGTACCGAACGGGCTGCCGCCAGCGCCGAGCCGGCCGCCGACACCGCGCCTTCGCCATGGGCGATGCCCAGTGCCTTGAAGCCGGTATCGATGCTGGCCAGCGTGCCCAGCAGCATCGGCGGGTTCAGGTGGCCCATGTGTCCGATGCGAAATTGCGCGCTGCCAGGCACCCGCGTGGTGGCGGCGCCCGAGTCGTCCACATGCTGCAGTTCCATGCCGATGCCCAGCGTGACGCCTGCCTCCCTTTCGCACCAGTCGCGCAACCGTTCGGCATCGCCATCCGTCAGGCGTACCGCTGTCACCGCCAGGGAACGGTGCGCGCGCTGCGCGACCAGCGGCCGGATGTCGCCGTGCACCGCCCAGGCGTCCAGCGCTGCCCACACGCAGCCTGCCAGCGCCCGGTGCCGTGTCCAGACCGCCTCCCGACCTTCCTCGAACAGCATGTCGAGCGCCTCGCGCAGGCCGTACAGGTGGTGGGTGGGCGGGGTGCCGCAGAAGCGCTCCGGGAACAGGCGCGGCGCGATGCGTGGCCGCCAGTCCCAGTAGGGGCTGCGCGGCGCATTGCCGCGAGCGGCGACCGCCCGTTCGCCGACGAACACCAGCGCCAGGCCGGGCGGTGTCATCAGTCCCTTCTGACAGGCGGTCACGTACACGTCGACCCCCAGCGCATCCATGTCGAACGGCTCGCAGCCGAACGAGCAGATGCCGTCCACCATCAACAGGGCCGGGTGCCCGGCCGCATCGAGCGCGCCGCGCAGCGCGGCCAGGTCGTTGCGCGTCGAGGTGGAGGTGTCGGAGTGCACGGTGCACACCGCGCGGATTCGGTGGCCGGTGTCGTCGTGCAGCACCTGTTCGAGGCGGGCCGGATCGACCGGCTCGGCCGGGGTGGACTCCAGCGTCCGCACATCGATGCCCAGCGCGCTCGCCATGCCGGCCCAGCCACGCCCGAAGCGCCCGTTGCACAGGCCGAGCAGCCGTTCACCGGGCGCCAGCATGTTGACCAGCGCCGCCTCCCAGGCGGCGTGACCGTTGCCGATGTAGATCACCGCCTGGCCGCTGCAGCCTGCCAGCCGGTTCAGATCGCTCAGGATCGATTCGGTGATGGCGACCAGCTCGCCGGCGTAGATGTTCGGCGCTGGACGGTGCATGGCGCGCAGCACCCTCGATGGAATGATCGAGGGGCCGGGGATGGCCAGGTGGTCACGGCCGAAGGCGAGGGTCATGGTCTGGGCGTGTCGTCGTCTGCCCACAGCGTACTACCGGATCGGTGCGACGGGCCGTCACCGATCAAGGTGATGAATCCCCGATCGGCGAACCGGGAGGATCAATCGGTGATCCAGTACGTCTGCTGGCGAAGGACGATCGGGTCCACCGCATCGATCTGCTCCAGGCCGGCGAACACGCTCAACCCACCTTTGCCCTGCGGGTCGAGCATCACCGTCACCGGCGGCGGTATGCCCGGAGCGGCCAGTTCGACCGAGCGTACCGGGTTGCCGCCGCTGCTCGGGTCGGCCAGGGCCGGTGCCGCGGTGAAGGCATCGAGCGCGTGCAGGTGACCGGTGCCCAGGTCCGGGTCGCACGGGTCGCCCGTGCCGTCGCCCGGCACGTAGCTGGTGACCAGCACGCGGCCGTCGACGATGATGGGTGTGCCGAGGACCTTCTCACCGGGGCGTTCCAGGTCGATGTACCAGCCGAGGTAGCCCGGACCCGGCTCGCTCGGGGTGTCTGTCACGTCGTACAGCCGATGGTGACGGAGGTTCCTCCTGAAGTTCCCCGGATCCACGGAGAGCATGTACAGCCGGTCCCGGGTGGTCAGCTCGAGCGGGTGGTCGCGCCGCCCCGAGCCGATCGCGACCGCGAGGGTGGGAGGCTCCGAGCCGCGGCTCATCAGCGCCACGTCGGGTGCGTGGAAGAAGCGCCGGTCGGTCTCGGCGCCGTTCCGGGAGGTACGGGTGGAGTTCAGGGACAGGTTCCAGGCGATGTCCGGTACCGGCTCGACCTCGCCGCCGGACCCGGTGGCCGTCAACTCGACCTGCCACAGCCTGCCGGCCAGGTCCCCCACCAGCAGCAGGTCGTCGAGGCCGTCGAGCTCGACGTCCACGACGGCCACGTCCGAGGGGATCGCGTAGGACATCTGAGGATGGGCGATGCCGTGCAGCAGGTCCCCGGTGTGCGGGTCGACCAGGTAGATCGCCGCGCCACCGTTGCTGCGGCGTCTCGTCCTGGTCCGGTCCGGGGTCCGATCATCGTTCTTCGGGTCGTAGCCGCTGGTGAACACCAGCGCCCGGCGCACGGAGGTCCCGTCGGGGCTCGCGTCCGGGTCGGCGCGCAGGTTCAAAGGCGTCATCGCCGACCAGCTCTGCCTGAGCTGCTCGAATCCCGCCCGGCTCGGATCGATCGTCCAGGCCAGCGACGGCGCGTCCGGATCGCTCACGTCGAGCGTGTAGTAGTGCTTCCCGCCGCGGCGCATGCCCACGGTGACGTAGGCGGTCTCGCCCGCATCGACCACGCCGTTGCCGTTCTCGTCGCTGGTCCAGCTGGTGACCGGACCATCGAGTCCGTAACGCATCGGTCCGGGTAGCGATTCCATGAACGCTGCGGCGTCGGCGTACAGCTCGAACGGCAGAAAGCCGAACAGCTCGCGCCCGTTGTCGGTGTCGACAGCGTGCAGGAAGCCCTCCTGGGTGCCGGCGAAGACGACGGAACGGCCATCCGGAGAACTCGAGGCGTAGTCGATGATGGCCGGGGTGGTGTGGATCGCCGCGCCCATGCTGCGGCGGGCCTCGTCCACGACGCCGTCCTGGTCCTCGTCCAGCGCGTCGAACCCGCGCATCCAGCGGATGGTGTCGCTGCGCACGGCCTCGTCGACGCCCAGGTCCGCGGCGCGAATGTCGGTGTTGGCCTCCTCGAAATCCACCAGCGTGCGCAGCCCGTGGGCCGCTCCGGTTGAGGCGGCCGGCCAGGTCAGCAGGCGTCGGTTCGTGGGCAGCCGCGAGGCCGCGCCGCCCTCGGTCACCGCGGCGCCATCGGCGGTGGCCGACCACCACGAGCGGGCGCTGGAGGCGAAGCGGCCGGTGTCCGGATCGACGACCGGCTGGCCGTTGGTATCGATCAGACCGAAGCCGTCGTCGGGCAGCGGACCGAACGCGTAGCGCTTGAGGTTGCCGGGCCACAGGGTGCCGGTGTCGTCGGGCTGGAACAGCCCGAGGTAGACGTCGTCGCGGTGGCTTGAGCGGTTGAACTGCGACACCGAGATGGCGGGGCCGGTGAGCGTGGCCGACTCGTGCGTGGCCGACTGGCCGATCGCCACCAGTGCCTTGGTCAGGGCGGCGCCGGTGCTGACGGTGAAGGCCCGCCCGCCGCCGGCGTTGGCGACCTGGTCCAGGAACGGCGAATCGACCGCGAAGCCGACGGTGTTGACGCGCACGGGTGCGCGATCCTCGCCGCCGGCGGCGAGCCAGCTCGCCAGCTCGGTGGCGCAGGCCTCGGACGCGGAGCCCGACTCGCAGGATGCCTCTCCCGTCAGCGTGCGGATGCGCTCGGGCGTGCTGGTCGCCATCTGGGACGGGTCACCGTCGGTGACGAGCACGATCTGGTTGGGGCGGCACTCCGAGCCAGGAGGGGCGACGTAGGTCGCGTTGCCCTCGATCGTCTCCCCCGCGCACGCGGGGTCTTCCGGGTCGTCGGCCGCGCAGCCCATCGGGCGGTAGACGAGGCCACCGGTATAGCTGGCCGGGTCGGACAACCGATGAGACCGGTTGTGGTCCGCCTGCTCGCCGCGGCGCCTGCCGTGCACGACCTCGCCGCCGAGCATGTATTGCGACGTCTCGTAGAACGCGTCCAGCAGCGGCGTCTCGCCCAGTGCGGGCAAGGTTTGCAGGCGCTCGATCAGGACGTCGCGCGAGGTCAGCAGCGGCAGATCCACGGCGGCCTGGCCGCGCAGCTTGCGGGCGATGCGCAGTGTCGGGCCCCCGGCTTCGGTGGAATGCGAGGTCGCGTACTTCACGGGATGGTTGCCGGCGCGCCGGACCGTGAACACCAGATCCGAACCGCGTTCCCAGCTCGGATCGGCGAGCGCCCGCCGTACCAGTGGCGCAAGATCGATGGAGCGGATCTGGGCCCCGTTGGCGATCTGGTCCGTGTACCAGCGCACGTGCGGCTCGCCGGCCTCCCGGTCGGCCAGGCTCAGCGGCCCGTCGAACGGCATGGCGGCGGTGTCGCTGTCGATCCTCACGACGAGTCGGGTTCTCGCCGATACGTCCAGATCCACGGTCGATAGATCGAGCCGCGCGCTGGCGATCTCGTCGTCGGCCGCCAGGTTCACGTCGCTGAAACGCAGTCCGAGGCGCGGCACGCCGGCGCCGGTGTCCCAGGTGGCGAGGCCTTCCTGCAGGGCGCGACCCTCTCGCTGCACCACGTCACCCTCCGAAGCGAGCAGCAACGTGTCCTGACCTCCCTCGATCCGGCAGGTGTCGGCCGCGTCCACCGAGGCGGGGTCGTAGGTGACGTAAAGGGCGGGGGCCTCGTGCGGGCTGCGCTCGTGGGCGAAGAAGCGCGCTTCGCCCTCGCCGTCCAGGTGCAGCGCCAGGGCGTTGCCGGCGCACCAGTCCGGGTGCGAGACGACCTGTTGCACCAGAGCGGCGATGTCCGGTGTCTGCACACGCTCGTAGTGGAGCCAGCGGCGCGAGGTCTGCCACTGCACGGAGTCGCCGGTGAAGGTGGTGCGCTTGCTGAAGTCGTGTGTTCCGTTCCCGCCGTGCTCGAACGGGCGGGCGTGCCCGGTCGCCTCGGTGCGGATGCGCAGGTTCATGGGGCCACCACGTGCCGCGTTGTAGTTCAGCGCCACCATGTGCGCGCCCGTGATGCGCGCGCCCTTGGGCACGTTCAGCCCGTCGAAGCGAAAGGCGCTCTGGTAGGCCGGCGTGGGCTTGTGCGGGTCGTGACCCCTGATGTAGAACCGTGGCTGGCGGTAGTCCGCGCCCCGATCGTGTGCCCCGAGCAGCGCCACCATGTTCTCCTTGTCGACCACCATCCCGGGGGCGGGTTCGAGCATGAGGGTGACCGTGCCGTTGGAGCTGGGTGATCGCACGGCGTTGAACAGGCTGGCAAGGTTCGGGCTGTGCAGCATCGGTCGCGAGTCGCTGTCCGCCGTGCGCCAGTTGCTGGGCCGGCGAATGTTCCAGTCGATGTGGCCGGGCGCCCTGGGCCGGTCGCTGACCCGCTGCCCGTTCGCGTCGGCGAAGGGCGGGGAGCTTGCGCGGCTGTCGAACGTGATGCGCGCCCGTGCGGTCCCCGAACCCTCGCCGGCGTCGGGATCCAGGTACGCGTTGCCGAACCAGGGCATCTCCAGTCGGGCGAAAAAGACGTCCACGTCCCGGGGCACGGGGAAGTTCGGAAAGTGGAAGCCGATCCTGGTGACCTTGCCGGCCTCGTTGCGGAACAAGGTCAGCTCGTCCGAGGCCATCATGACGCCGCCATCGGTTTCGATCACCGTGCTGCCGTCCAGCGGCCGGCTGTCCCTGACGACCGTGCGGATGTCGTTCAGCAGTTCTCCTGCCTCGGTGACGCTGCTTAACAGCGCCGTGCGTCCTGTTCGCAGATCCTCGTAGCCGTCATCCGAATCCCTCATGATCGGTGTGCGCACGGTGATTTCCCCGCAGCCGGCGTCCGGACACAGATCGTGATCCAGGTCTTGCGCGGCGTGCAGCACCGCACCGCCACGCCGCGAGCCGTTGAAGCTCGACAGGCCCGCACGCACGTCCTTCGCCGTGCCGATGAAATCGACCAGCGGGCCCAGCAGCCGGTCCCGGCGCCAGCCGGCCGTCCAGCCGTGGTCCTCGATCTTCATCGACCCCGACGTGTCCACCATGAACATCAGTGTCGGCTGGAACGTGGGGTCCAGCGGCGGGGAGTAGATGTCGGTGTCGTCGCCGAGCGTCAAGGTCGGCAGGACGAGGGCGATGTGGGCAGTGGCGGCGATGGTCGCCACCGTGAACGCACGACAGATCGAGCGGGTGTGGCGACGCTCCGTCGTGATGACAGGCGGGAACGATTCGTTTCGTGCAATGCTCAAGCGTCGATTCCTCTCAATCCGTGATCCAGTAGGTCTGGTGGCGGTAGCGCATCGCCCTGAGTGCGTCCACCGGCTCCAGGCCGGCGAACACGGCTGGCTTGCCCGGTTGCGCGGAGGGGTCGCTCGCGTCGTACAGGTCCTGCTCGGTTCGCAGGCTGGCCGACGTGGGCCCGGAGGTGGCCGGGACCGATGGGCCGAGCGTGAGCAGGTACAGCCGGTCCGGGCGCCAGCCGGTCAGGTAGCCGTGGTCCTCGAAACGCATCGAGTCCGAGGTGTCGATTATGAACATCAGTGACGGCGTGAAGCCGGCATCGAGTGGTGGGGCATGAATGTCGAGGTCGTCGCCCAGCGCATGCGTCGGTGCGACCAGCGCGATGGTCACGAAGACGGTCACGAAGACGGTCACGAAGACGGTCACGGGCCCGCTCATGGCGCGCGCGGCACGATCTGCGTGGCACCGAGCACGACCGTGCGCCGCGACCCACCTTCCGCGAACGTCGCCACGCTCTCGATCGCGTAGGCGCTGCGCGAGAACAGTCGCAGTGACGAGTTCATCAGAGGTAGCATTCCTTCGTGCCGGGCGGTGACGGTGGCGTCGATGCGCTCATCGATGCCGGTGACCGGTACCGCACTGGGTACCACGGTCGAGATCGTGCCGGAATCCAGGTTCCCGTAGGCCTCCAGGGCAGCGGCTTCGGCAGCGTGGAAGGTCGCCCGGTCGAGCTCTTCGTTGCCGATCGAGCGTGTCTCGGCGGTGCCCACCTGCATGACCGCCAGACCGAGCGCCGTGGTGATCACCACCAGCATCAACGCGACGAACAGGGCCACCCCGCGCTGCCGGCGGATCGGGTTCCGATCTTGCATCGGGTGCTTGTCCATCACGGTGTCATTCCGCTCTCGACGCGCGATCGGACCACCGCCGAGCGCTCGAACACGCGCCGCATCCGCGAATCGTCGGGATGATCGGGGCCGGCCCCCGCGGTGCTGCTCACGACGATGCCGGCGACGTTGAAGACGGGTCGCTCATCGATCGGCGGACGGTGGCCTGCGTGACTGATCAGCAGCCCCACGGTGACGCCGACCACCAACGCCGGATCGAACCCGGCAGCGTCGGCGGCCAGCTCCTGCATCGTGCCGCTGGCGCTGCGCTGGCGATAGCGCACCACCATCGCCTCGACCCCGTCGGCCAGCTCGGCCGGAACGGTGTCCGCGAACGGGTGCAGGTGCTCGTACAGCGCCCGGACCGGCTCGCCGTTCTCGCTGCTGCGACCGGTGTCGCCGATGAAGTACAGCGCGCGACGGTACGGCATCACCCGCGTGGCGAGCGGAAAGGTGGCATTCAGGTCGTGGGCTTCGAGGAACGGCTGATCGGGAACCACGGATCCGGTGCCGTCGGCGCGCTCGTCCAGACGCTTGACCTGAAAGACCTCGACGCTCGTGCAGTCGCCGATCAGGGCCAGCGCACCGCGGGTGAGTCCGACGGCAGGTTCCAACAGCTCGACCGACAGATCGGCCGCGACGCCGCTCGAGGTGGGACTGCCGTTGCTGACGCCCCCTTCGACCAGAATGGCATCGGAACCGGGAACCGGTGTGGCCGGCCCACCGGTCGGCGGCGTGTAGCCGCTTCCCCCGTAGCCCTCCGGATAGGCAGGCGTCCAGACAGAGCTGCCCACGGTGAAGCCGTCCAGCGGACGCCAGGTGCTGCGCGGCGTGGCCGCGACCCCGAGACGCTCGGGCAGGGCCGGTACGGCACCGGTGCTGCCGGCGCAGCCGATGTAGCCCGCCGAGCGCACGCCGGCGGTGATCTCGCCCAATGCGAACCGCGCCTGGGTCTGCAACGCGACCAGTGCCTGGCCGAGTTCGGCCGAGCGCACGTGGCCGACGAAGCTGGTCATCGCGATGCCGGTGACGAACAGCCCGAGCATGGAGGCGATCAACAGCTCGACCAGCGTGAACCCTGTCTGGGAGCGTCGGGCGCTCATGGTCGGAACCGTGTGGACAGCGTGGTGTCGGTCAGCTCGTCGTCCCGTCTGGCCATCCACGAGACGCTCACCGTGTACACGCCATCCGCCGCGCTGATCGTGCCGCGCGCCGGGGAGCCGTCGGACAGGGCGGGCAGGGCGGGCAACGAGCCGTCCGAGGGTGACAGCAACGCTTGCCACGAGGCGATGTCGGCCTGCGCGAGCTGGGCGGGCGTGCAGGCGATCGCCGTGCAGCCGATCGATTCGGTGACCACCGCGGTGTCGCTGGTGTCGTAGAACCCGGCGGCCAATCCGTCGGGATTGCCGCGCATGCGATCGATCATGCCCTCGAGCAGCGCGCTGGCCTGAGCGCGAAAATGGCTGTCCTGGTTCGCCTGCAGGCTGCTCGCCTGCATGATCGACGAGGCCAGCAGGCCCACTCCGAGGATCAGCACCGCGATGAGCACCTCGATCAGGCTGGCCCCGCGATATCGTCGGTGGCCACAGCACACCGACCGACTCACGACGGGCATTCGATCGTGGCATTCCATGGATCCGGTCCTGCGCCGCCGCCTTGGCGGACCGGGTAGGCCCGCACGGCGCCGGAGGAGGACACGAGCAGCGCGCGCGCGCGCTCGGTACCGCGCCGGTCGCACAGCAGAAAGAACGAGGTGCCGACGCGACCGCCCGGCACCATCCGCATCGCGTTGGCTGCCGAGGGTCCGCTGGACCAGGGCGCCCGATGGGTCAGTGCCAGCGTGACCTGACCGCCGACCAGGGGCGGTTGCACGTGCAGCACGGTCTCGTCCGGACCCAGATCGAGTGCGCCGCCGCCACGCCCGTCGGCGAACACCAGCCAGCCCTCGGTCCAGTCATCACCGCAGGTGGCATCGGTGGCCCGTGCGCAGACGACCACGCGGGAACGGCGCACGTCGGCTTCGGACCGTGCGCCGCGCAACGTGGCGGCCAGCGTGCGTTCGATGCCCTTGAGTCGCGACTCGGCGACGGCGTCGGCGAAAGACGGTGCGGCAATCGCCGTGAGGATGCCGAGAACGGCGAGGGCGACGAGCAGCTCGAGCAGCGTGAATGCGCCTTGCGCGCCGTCGCGACGCGCATCGCACCGATCGCACAGGCGTTCGTTCGTACCGGCGTCGCAAGACGACGAGGGCCCACGGAGCGCGTGCGGCTCGACCGAACCCCCGGCACGGCGGATGCCTGCTGTGCTGAACATTGAATCCTGCCCTCGAAACGTCGTGAGTGGGTCGTCAGCAGCCTCCGTTCTCCAGCCTGGGTCCTCGGTCGAGCTCTATACGGCGAGCGATCTCCTATCCGTAAGTATGGCCGTGTAGCGGCGGGTATCGGCTGATGGGCCGGTACATGAAGGTTCCCGTCCGCGCCGTCGCCATCTTTTCTGCACGGTTGCCGCGGGGGCGGGCCGATCGGGTCAGCCGGATGCGTGTGATCCTGCGCGTTCGCGACCGAGCCTGACGCGAGCACGACAGCGGCAAGAAGCTAAAGGGAGCGGCGCACCCGCCGATCCATCCGTCGAGAATCGTGGGCACCGGAGCGCCTCGGATTCCGACCGATTGGCGAGCGTAGGGAGCAAGGGTGAGCGAACCGATCATCTGTACCGTCGGCAACCCTGTCGCCGAACACGGCATCGCGGATCCGGGATTCTCGCGGCGTGGCATCCTTGCGCTCGCTGCCCTGAGCGCGTTGCTGGTGATCGCCGCTGCGGTTCCTGCGCTGCTGCACATGGTCGGCTGGGACCTCGGCCCGTTCGGCGGCGGATGGCGGGCACCGCTCGCGGTGCTGTTGCTTTCGCTCGCGATCAACGTCGGGTTCGGCATCGCGCTGCTGCGCTCGCATCGCTCCCACGCCAGGCTGGAGCTTGCGCGCGACGCGCACAGCCATGCTTCCCTGCACGACCCGATGACCGGTGCCGCCAACCGTCGTGCCTTCGAGCGCCGACTGGGGGAACTGGTCGCGGCAGAGAAGCCGAGGCACGTGCTGCTGATGCTCGATCTCGATCGGTTCAAGCCGGTCAATGACCTGCACGGCCACGCGGCGGGAGATCAGCTGCTGCGCGAGATCAGCGGCGGGTTGCAGCGGCTCGTGCATCGGGGCGACATGATCGCGCGGCTCGGGGGAGACGAATTCGCGGCGTTGCTGTGCAACACGACGTCGGTGGGCGCGGAGCGCATCGCCGTCGACATGCGGGATTTCGTGCGCCGCTATCGGCTCGACTGGCAGGGCGAGCGTATCGGTGTCGGCACCAGCATCGGGCTGGTCGCGATCGATCGCCTCGGACTGGTACCCGCCATGCTGCTCGAAGCGGCCGACAAGGCACTTTACGCGGCAAAGGATGCCGGTCGCGGCGCCGTCATGGCCGTCGACAACGGAGTCTGCGGCAAGGAGGGTCCGGTGATCAGACGGGTCGATCCCGAAACGCCCGAACCGGTCGCGAGCGCCAAGAGTCATCGCCCGGAGGACGGGCGGCAGCAGGTTCTGCTCGCCGTGACGATGGCCTGTGCTCGACCGGCGATCGAAGAGCGCCGCGGCGGTGACAGGCGCGGCAAGTGCGCCGAACGCTGGCTCAGTGCCGAGCCCGGTACGGTGGGCGACGGATCGGGTTCGGGCATGACCATGCGTGAACTTCTCGACGATGCCGCGGCGCGTGGCGACGGTGGTGCCGACCTGGCGCGGTGGACGCTCGCCGTGGCGCTCGATGCCGTCTCCCGCGCCGATGCGAAGTCGACGAAGCGCGTCGGTCTGGTGTTGCCGATTCCCGCCCGTGCCGTGGTCGTCGCGCCGGCGCTCGGACACGAGCTTGCCACCGCGCTGGCCCTTTGCGCCCATTCGATCCCTCATCTGTGCTTCGTACTTCACGACATCGCACGCGTGCACGATGATCCCGCGCTCGCCTCCTTCTGCGAGCGCCTGCAGTCGCGCGGCGTGCGCGTCGGCTTCGAGATCCGGAACGCCACGCTCGACACGCTGGCACCGCTGCATCATGCCCCGTTCGACGAGGTGCACCTGGGCAGCGAATTCGTGCGTGATCTGCGGCCCGGAAGCGGTGGCTGCGCGACGATCGAGACCTTGCTCACGCTGGCCAAGCGCGGTGGGTGGACCCTCGTGGCCAGCGGCGTCGATTCCAAGGAGGCCATGAAGCAGCTCGCCATGCTGGGCGTGGAGCGCTTCTCGGGCTCGGCTCTCGGCCCGGCGCTGCCGCTCGGCGAGTCGCTGGAGAAGCTCGTGCTCTCGCCGGTCAGGGTCGGTCAAGACCACTGAGTCCCCCCGTCCGGGTACCGGCCGACGCCCCGGGCCGTGAAAACCGACCCGGTCGCGCGAAGACGCTTGCCCCGGCGCGGCAACCGGCTCACGATATGCGGCCGACCCGACCGGAAGACCCCTCGCGGATGCCGATCACGACCGATACCCTCACCATCGATGCCGCGCTGGAGGCGCGCCGGGCCGAGGCCCGTCTGGGGGGCGGGCAGCAGCGCATCGATGCCCAGCACGCCAAGGGCAAGCTGACCGCGCGCGAACGGCTGGACGTATTGCTGGATCCGGACTCCTTCGAGGAGTACGACATTCACAAGACCCACCGCTGCACCGATTTCGGCATGGCCGGGCACGTGATTCCCGGCGACGGGGTGGTTACCGGCTGGGGCACCATCGAGGGGCGTCCGGTGTACGTGTTCAGCCAGGACTTCACGGTGTTCGGTGGCAGCCTGTCGGAGACCCATGCGGAGAAGATCTGCAAGGTCATGGACCTGGCGGTGCAGAACGGCGTGCCGCTGATCGGGCTCAACGACTCGGGCGGGGCACGCATCCAGGAAGGGGTCGCCTCGCTCGGCGGTTACGCCGAGGTGTTCTGGCGCAACGTGCAGGCATCGGGGGTGGTGCCGCAACTGTCGCTGATCATGGGCCCCTGCGCGGGCGGGGCGGTGTACTCGCCGGCCATGACCGACGTCATCTACATGGTGCGCGATACCAGCTACATGTTCGTCACCGGCCCGGACGTGGTGAAGACGGTGACCAACGAGATCGTCACCGCCGAGGAGCTGGGGGGAGCGACGACGCACACTACGCGCTCCTCGGTCGCGGACAACGCGTTCGACAACGACATCGAGGCACTGCTGGAGGCGCGCCGGCTGTTCGCCTTCCTGCCGGCCAGCAGCCGCGATGCGCCACCGCGTCGACCGAACAGCGACAGTGTCGTGCGCACGAACGAGGCGCTGGACACGCTGATTCCCGAGGAGGCGAACCGTCCGTACGACATGCGCGAGGTGGTGCGGGCGATCGCCGACGAAGGGGATTTGCTCGAACTGCAACCACGGCATGCCGGCAATATCCTGATCGGCTTCGTGCGCATCGACGGCGGCACGGTCGGCATCGTCGCGAACCAGCCGATGGTGCTGGCCGGCGTGCTGGACATCGACAGCGCCCGGAAGGCGGCGCGCCACGTGCGCTTCTGCGATTCGTTCAACATCCCGATCGTCACGCTGGTGGACGTGCCCGGTTTCCTGCCCGGTACCGGGCAGGAGTACGGCGGCATCATCAAGCACGGTGCCAAACTGCTGTTCGCCTATGCCGAGGCCACCGTGCCGCTGATCACCGTCATCACCAGGAAGGCCTATGGCGGTGCCTACGACGTGATGGCCTCCAAGCACATCCGGGCCGACGTCAACTACGCCTGGCCGTCGGCCGAGATCGCCGTGATGGGGGCCAAGGGTGCCACCGAGATCCTGTATCGCGCCGAGCGGGACGACGAGTCCGCGATCGCCGCGCGCACCGCCGAGTACGAGGCACGTTTCGCCAATCCGTTCATCGCCGCCCAGCGCGGTTTCGTCGACGAGGTGATCAAGCCGCACTCCACGCGTCGGCGCGTGGCCCGGGCGCTGAGGCTGCTGGAACGCAAGCAGGTCGATGCACCACGTCGCAAGCATTCCAACATCCCGCTGTGAAGCGTTCCGGGAGCGATTCCATGAGCCATTCCGCGAACCCTGTGGCCGGCCAGCCGGCGAGCGATTCGACGGGGCATCCGGGCAACGGCACGCCACTGTTCAGCAAGCTGCTGGTCGCCAACCGCGGCGAGATCGCTTGCCGGGTGTTCCGGACCGCCCGCCGGCTGGGCATCCCGACCGTGGCCGTGTTCTCCGATGCCGACCGGCGCGCGCTGCACGTGCGCGAAGCCGACGAGGCGGTGCACATCGGCGGGGCGCCTGCCGCCGAGAGCTACCTGGTCATCGACAGGATCATCGCCGCCTGCAAGGCGAGCGGCGCCGATGCGGTGCACCCGGGCTACGGCTTCCTGTCCGAGCGCGCCGCCTTCGCCGAGGCGCTGGCCGCCGAAGGCATCACCTTCGTCGGTCCGCCGGTCGGCGCGATCGAGGCGATGGGCGACAAGGTCACCTCCAAGCGCATCGCCCAGGAGGCCGGCGTCTCGACGGTACCCGGCGAGCCGGGACTCATCGAGGATGCGGACAAGGCGGTCGAGGTAGCCGCCCGGGTGGGTTATCCGGTGATGATCAAGGCCTCCGCCGGCGGCGGCGGCAAGGGCATGCGCATCGCCTGGAACGATGCCCAGGCGCGCGAAGGCTTCGATCGATCGCGCTCCGAGGCCGCATCCAGCTTCGGCGACGATCGGATCTTCATCGAGAAGTTCATCACCGAGCCGCGGCACATCGAGATCCAGGTGCTGATGGACGCGCACGGCAACGGCGTGTACCTGGGCGAGCGCGAATGCTCGATCCAGCGCCGCAACCAGAAGGTCGTCGAGGAGGCACCGTCGCCGTTCCTGGACGCGGACACGCGGCGCGCCATGGGCGAGCAGTCGCTGGCACTCGGGCGGGCGGTGGGTTACGCCAGCGCGGGCACCGTCGAGTTCATCGTCGACAAGGACCGACACTTCTATTTCCTGGAGATGAACACGCGCCTGCAGGTCGAGCACCCGGTGACCGAACTGGTGACCGGCGTCGACCTGGTCGAACAGATGCTGCGCGTGGCGGCGGGCGAGCGGCTGGGCCTGGTGCAGGAAGACGTGACGCTGAATGGCTGGGCGATCGAGAGCCGGGTCTATGCCGAGGATCCTTACCGGGGCTTCCTGCCGTCGATCGGCCGGCTGACGCGCTACCGACCGCCGGCCTCCAGCGACCTGGACGGTGTCGTGGTGCGCAACGACACCGGCGTGTACGAGGGCGGCGAGATCTCGCTGCACTACGATCCGATGATCGCCAAGCTGTGCACGCACGGAGTCGATCGCGAGGCCGCGGTGGCCGCGATGAGCGAGGCGCTCGACCGGTTCGAGCTCGAAGGAATCGCGCACAACGTGCCGTTCCTGGCGGCGGTGATGGCGCATCCGCGCTTTCGCAGCGGGGACCTGACCACCGCGTTCATCGACGACGAGTTTCCGGACGGCTTCGATGGCGTGGCACCGGACGGGGCGGCGGCGCATCGGCTGATCGCGACCGCCGCCTGGCTGGATGCGCTGGACAGGCGGCAGCGACGCGTGCCCGGAGCCGCCGTGTTCGGCCCGAACAACGACCGGCCCGATCGGCATCGCGTGGTGCTGGCCCTGGGTCGCACCTGCACCTGCCTGGTCGATCTGCAGGCGGGCAGCGTGAGCATCGAGGGGGGGCCGGTGTTGCAGGTGAGCAGTGACTGGCGAGCGGGCGAGGCTCTGGCGCGGGTCGGCGTGGACGGCATCGATCGGGTCTGGCAGGTCGCCCGCTTCACCGGCGGCTTCCGGCTGCGCGGCGGCGGCGTCGATGCCCCCTGCCACGTGGTGCCGCTGCGCGTGGCGGAGCTCATGCCGCTGATGCCCGAACGGGCCGATGCGGCGGGCGACGACGAACTGCGCTGTCCCATGCCGGGTCTGCTGGTCAAGCTGCTGGTCGGCGAGGGCGATACGGTCGAGGCCGGGCAATCGCTGGCGGTGATCGAGGCGATGAAGATGGAGAACGTGCTGGCGGCGCCTCGCCAGGCCCGTATCGAGAGCGTGGTCGCGAAGGAGGGTGCCAGCCTTGCGGTGGATGAGCTCATCCTGTCGTTCGCCGTCGCCGACAAGGCGGGTGCGGCAGCGTGAGCGATCGGTCCGATGACGCCGGCGGCGGTGCCGCCCCGCGGACGGCGCTCGAGGTGTGGCGTGCGCTGGCCGACCAGGAGCTCAAGGGCCGCCCGGTCGACAGCCTGACCCGTCGATCGCCGGACGGGCTGACGCTCAAGCCGCTGTACCTGCCGGACGACGTGCCGGCCGACGCGGCCGATGCGGTGCCGGGCGTGGCCCCGTTCACGCGCGGCGTGCGTGCCACCATGTACACCGGCAGGCCCTGGACGGTGCGCCAGTACGCCGGCTTCTCCACCGCCGAGGCCTCGAACGCGTTCTACAAGCGCAACCTGGCGGCCGGGCAGAAAGGCCTGTCGGTGGCCTTCGACCTGGCCACCCACCGCGGCTACGACTCCGATCATGCGCGGGTGGCGGGCGACGTCGGCAAGGCCGGCGTGGCGATCGATTCGGTCGAGGACATGAAGATCCTGTTCGACGGCATCCCGCTGGACACCATGTCCGTGTCGATGACCATGAACGGCGCGATCATCCCGGTGCTGGCGATGTTCATCGTCGCCGCCGAGGAGCAGGGCGTGTCGGCCGAGAAGCTGTCCGGCACGGTGCAGAACGACATCCTGAAGGAGTTCATGGTCAGGAACACCTACATCTACCCGCCCGAGCCGTCGATGCGGCTGGTGGCCGACATCATCGACTTCACCGCGCGAAAGATGCCGGCGTTCAACTCGATCAGCATCTCCGGCTACCACATGCAGGAGGCCGGGGCCACGCTGGCGCAGGAGCTGGCCTACACGCTGGCCGACGGCATGGAGTACGTGCGCACCGCGATGGCGCGCGGGCTGGACATCGATGCGTTCGCGCCGCGCCTGTCGTTCTTCTTCTGCATCGGCATGAACCTGTTCATGGAGGCGGCCAAGCTGCGCGCCGCGCGCACGCTGTGGTGCCGGATCATGCAGGACTTCGGCGCTACCTCGGAACGCTCCCTGATGCTGCGCACCCATTGCCAGACATCCGGTGTCTCGCTGACCGGGCAGGATCCGTACAACAACGTCGTGCGCACCACCATCGAGGCGCTGGCGGCGGTGCTCGGCGGCACCCAGTCGCTGCACACCAACGCCTTCGACGAGGCGATGGCGCTGCCCAGCGAGACCTCGGCGCGCATCGCGCGAAATACCCAGCTGGTGCTGCAGCACGAGGCCGGCGTGACCGACGTGGTCGATCCGCTGGGCGGTTCCTACTACGTCGAGGCGCTGACGAAGCAGCTGGCGGACGAGGCCTGGACGCTGATCGAGGAAGTGGAGGCGATGGGCGGCATGACGCGCGCGGTGGCCGAGGGCCTGCCCAAGCGGCGCATCGAGGAGAGTGCGACGCGCCGCCAGGCACGCGTGGACCGGGGCGAGGACGTCATCGTCGGCGTCAACCGCTATCAGCGCGAGGACGAGGATCCGGTCGACATCCTGATGATCGACAACGCCGAGGTCCGCCGTTCGCAGGTGCGGCGGTTGCAGGCGGTACGCGAGGCGCGTGACGAGACCGCCTGCAGGGCCACGCTGGATGCGCTGGAGCACTGCGCACGCGACGGGTCGGGCAATGCGCTGGAGGCGGCCATCGAATGCGCGCGAGCGCGTGCCTCGCTGGGCGAGATATCCGAGGCGATGGAGCGCGCGTTCGGTCGTCACTCGGCCACCGCGGAAAGCGTGTCGGGTGTCTACGCCTCCGCCTACGAGGGCGATCCGGAGTACGCGCTGTTGCAGCGGCGTCTGCAGGCTTTCGCCGACGAGCGCGGCGGGGTGCCGCACCTGCTGCTGGCCAAGATGGGTCAGGACGGGCACGACCGGGGTGCCAAGGTCATCGCCACCGCCTTCGGCGACATCGGTTTCCGGGTCGACCTGTCGGAACTGTTCGAGACACCGGACGAGATCGCCGCGCGCGCCATCGCGGCCGAGGTGGACGTGATCGGCGTGTCGTCACTGGCGGCAGGTCATCGCACGCTGGTGCCCGAACTGATCGAGGCGCTGCGGCATGCCGGACGCGACGACATCACCGTGGTGTGCGGCGGGGTCATCCCGGAGCAGGATCATGCCTTCCTGCGCGAGGCCGGCGTGGCCGAGATCTTCGGTCCCGGCAGCAACGTGCTGGAGGCGGCCGGCACGGTGCTGTCGCGGCTGGCCGGGCTGCGGCACAACCGGGTGCGCTGAACACGAGGGGCTTGCGTTCCGATTCCCGGCTCACGGGGCACGAGGCCGGGGTTCCGGTTCTGCGACCCGGTCGATTGTCGGCTGCCGTAGACTGTCGTCAACGCAACGATGCGGGAGGAATTCATGCAGAACAGCCACACGGCGGTGCTCGAGCAGGACGGTGAAGTCTGGATCGGATGGGTGGAAGAGGTCACCGGCATGAATTGCCAGGAGGACACCCGGGATGCGCTGATCGAAACCCTGCGAGTCACGCTGCAGGAGGCTCTGAAGCTCAATCGTGACGATGCACGTTCAGCGGCCGGCACCGATTTCGAGGAACTGAAGATCGCCGTATGAAACGGCGCGATCTGGTGCGTCATCTCGAAGCGAACGCTCGTGCGTTGCTTCGAGAAGGAGGGCGTCACTCGTGGTTTCACCCTCCCGTGCAGAATCGGCGGAGTGCCGTGCCTCGGCACCGTGAGATCAGTGATGTTCCTTGCAAGAAGATCTGCAAGGATCTCGGTGTGCCGAATCCACGCTGATGCCCATGAAGGCCACGATCGAGCAATGGCGGATGTTCCTCGCCCTGGTGGAGCACGGCAACTACGCCCGCACCGCCGAGGCGCTCGACAAGAGCGTCTCGGCGGTGCATTCCAGCATCAAGAACCTGCAGCAGTCGCTCGGTCTTTCCTTGTTCACGCTGGACGGGCGGCGCGTGACGCTCAGCGATACCGGGCATCAGTTGCTGCCGCGCGCCAGGCGCCTGATCGAGCATGCCGACACCATCGATTCGCTGGCCGACGGCCTGGCGGGCGGCACCGAGTCGCGCCTGCAGCTGGCCGCGGATGCGATCTTTCCGCGCGATCGGCTGCGTACGGCGCTGCAGACGCTCGGTGACGACTTTCCGCACCTGCGCATCGATCTGCACGAGACGGTGCTCAACGGCGCGGTCGATCTGATGCAGCAGGGTCTGGCCGACATCGCCATCACCCCGGTGGTGCCCGGCGTCGGCACGTTCCGGACGCTGGGCCGAGTGCGGTTCACGCCGGTGGCGCACCCGGAACATGCGCTGCACCGGCTGGACCGGCCGTTGCTGCGCGACGACCTCAGGGCGCACCGCCACATCGTGATCCGCGATTCCGCACCGCGCCTGGCCGACGACACCATGTGGCTGGAGTCGCCGGTGTTCTGGACCGTCGGTTCGATGGACGCCTCGATCGAGATGCTGGTCAACGGACTCGGCTTCGCCTGGTTGCCGGTGTCCCGCATCGGCCAGCAGCTGGCCGATGGCACGCTGCTGCCGTTGCCGATGGCCCGGCTGAACGACCGTCATGTCGAGCTGTTCCTGGTCTGGCGGGACATGGAGGCGGCGGGCCAGGTCTGCCGGCGGGTGCTGGAATTGCTGGACATCGAGTCGCCCGACCGGGAGTCGACCGACCGGGAATCGAGCGACCGGGAATAGCCGGCACGCCTTGCTGTGAGACACTGACCGGATGACTCAAACGCCCGATCCGATCATCCGCATACGCGGTCTCACCAAACGCTACGAAGGTGGCCACCAGGCGCTCAAGGGCATCGACCTGGACGTGCAGCGGGGCGAAATCCTGGCCTTGCTCGGACCGAACGGCGCCGGCAAGACGACCCTGATCTCCACCGTGTGCGGCCTGGTGGGCGCCACCACCGGCAGCGTGACGGTAGACGGGCACGACATCGTGCGCGACTACCGCAAGACCCGTGCGCTGATCGGCCTGGTGCCGCAGGAGCTGGCGATCGCCCCGTTCGATGTGGTCGGCAACACGGTCCGGCTAAGCCGGGGGCTGTTCGGCAAGCCCAAGGACGATGCCTACGTGGACGAGCTGCTGACAAAGCTGACCCTGGGCGACAAGCGCGACAACATCATGCAGCAGCTGTCCGGCGGCATGAAGCGGCGCGTGCTGATCGCCAAGGCGCTGGCCCACGAGCCGCGGGTGCTGTTCCTGGACGAGCCGACCGCGGGCGTCGACGTGGAGCTCAGGAAGGAGATGTGGGCGATCGTGGAGGAGCTTCGCGAGGACGGGGTCACCATCATCCTGACCACCCACTACATCGAGGAGGCCGAAGCGATCGCCGATCGGGTCGGCGTCATCGCCGACGGCGAGCTGCTGGTGATCGACGACAAGGCGACGCTGATGGCGAATCTGGGCAAGAAGCGCCTGGTGGTGCAGCTGCGCGAGCCGTGCGATGCGTTGCCGGCAACGCTTGCGGACTTCAACCTGGAGCGCTCGGACGACGGTACCCGCCTGACCTACACCTACGACACCCGTGGCGAGCGCACCGGCATCACAGCCCTGCTGCAGACGATCAGTGATGCGGGACTGCAGCTGAAGGACCTGGACACCCGACAGAGTTCGCTGGAGGACATCTTCGTCGATCTGGTGCACCAGCGCGACGGTAAGTCCGCGAACGGGCAAGCCATGCAGGAACCGGCATGAACATCGAGGCGGTCAAGGCGATCTACGTCAACGAGATGCGGCGCACCAGGAAGACCCTGATGCAGAGCATCATCTCGCCGGTATTGTCCACCGCGCTGTACTTCGTGGTGTTCGGCAGCGCGATCGGCTCGCGCATCGAGACGGTCGGCGGCGTGGAATACGGGCTGTTCATC
>Ga0209303_1000237_pt1 | contig 48453 bp, 30 predicted proteins | sample SidtaG_3_FD_187449 | JGI IMG/M metagenome (GOLD analysis project Ga0209303, IMG submission 187449) | Marine algal microbial communities from Sidmouth, United Kingdom - Sidmouth_Asex1 metaG (SPAdes) (version 2) | ecosystem: Host-associated > Algae > Red algae > Unclassified | place: Sidmouth...
GCCCATTGCTCGGAATAAATCTACTTCGCCAGCCCTGAAAGGGCGATATAACTTGAAATTTCGCCCTTTCAGGGCTAAGTGATACCTCGAATTTCTATCTTGGGGCTGACACCCCAAGTTAGTGAAATTCACCCCTTCGGGGCTATCAAACAAAATAAAATTTGTGCGAAATTCAGAACCAATCACCCCTGCCTCTAAAGGGGGAAATATATCGTGCTTTAGCTTTAAGTTTTGCCGTAAAAAACTAATAATCAATAAAATACAGTTTAAATAAAATCGTTGTTCAGTAGAATACATTGATTGTCATTTTAAATAAATTTATATAAGGGAAGAGGAAGAAAATAATCTACCCCAAATGAAGAAGTTATTTTTTTTATATGTTTGGCTAAGTGAAAGAAATTAAATAAATTGTTCCATAATGCGCCGTAATTTTTTCTTCTAAAGAATTCAAAAAATCCTTGCATAGCCATAGCTACGGAACTATTTTTTGTGTTTTTTAGAAGGGAAAGGAACAAGCATAATGGGGCAAGTTATTTATTTTCTTTCACTAAGGAAGATTTAGTGAAACATATAATAAAAAGAACAATATCAGACGGGTAGATTATTTTTTCGTCTTCCCTAAATACAAGTAAATAAATACACTTTATTTTATTTTATTTATAATTAAAAACTGATACACACCACTTTAAATGCAATTTTTTGTGTGCAACAACGTTTTATACTATCTTTAAAAGATATAAAAACAATCAAATATTTGCATAATTTAAACCAAAACTATATATTTAAACTTGAATTTGAATGTCTTTTATCTATACATTTTTAAATTTATAATTCATTCAAAAAAATCGTTCATTAAAATCTACTAAGTATCATGGCAAAATCATTATATGGTTACACAATCGGTGCCAACATCAATGAGCAAGATGCACCCGCAGGCGTGAAAATCGTACCTGACAACAAGACGCTTATCTCGCTCCAACTCAACGACGAACCCGACGATACTGCCGAGCCGCGTCGTCATAAAAACATGAAAGAAATCTTTGAGGAGTATAAGCCACAGCGCGAAATCGACCTAAAAACTAAAGATGGCGATTCGGAAGATATGGTCTTCAAATTCAATGGCATCAAAGATTTTACCAAAGACGGACTCATCGAACAAAGTCCTTTGCTCAAAGAATTGGAAGAAGAAGAAGGCATATACTCCAAATTCAAAGACGTGCTTCAAACCAACCCCAAACTCAAAGGCGTCATTAACAACCCTGAACACAAAAAAGAATTTGTAGAACTACTCGAAGCCCTCATCGAAGAACTGGGAGGGGACGAAAAATAGTCGATAGTCGATAGTCCATCATAAATAAGTATCAGAAATTAAATAAATGTACATTCTTCGCGCCGTTATTTTTTTTTTAGACGAACCAAATTTGACGCGAATACTCACTGTCTTTAAGGAAAATTTGGTGAAGTATAAAGGAAAAATAACAAGTCGAGAATATACATTTAATTTCTTTCACTAAGTGACTTTAAGACTGTCGGTGACCTCAAAAATTTTTCTGAAAACATATAAGCCACAGCTCAATTGTTGTACTTGACACTTGAACTTGTACTTATTAAAAATACACACAAATTGGTACGCTGAACATCCACCGTTCACCGTCTACCGTAAAAAATCAAGTCATGGCAGAACAAGCAACAAACACAGCCGTATTAGAAAAGATAAGAGAAAAAGTAGAAATCCTTAAAAAACAAGGCGGATTTGGCATACTCAAAGGCGTCATTGACGGCAAAAAAGGTATCCGCGAAATAGACCCAAAAGACGAAGCCCGCCGCGCAGCTTTCCTCACCGACGAAGACAAAGCTGAAAAACGCAAAAAACTCAAAGCCGAACTCAACATTCTCAAAGAACTTGTAATGGCTGATGACCCCGTAAGCCTCTGCAAAGCGCAAAACGAAAAAGTCAGCACTGTACTCAACGAAAACTTGAAAACGGTTTTTGATAATATAAAAGACTTGGAAAAATCCTATCGCACGATGGACTTATTTTTTCGAAATGCAGGTGCACAGAGCATTCGCAACCTCTTCGTCATGAATATCCCTTCCGCAGAATTTGCGAGCGATTCCAATACCGAATTACGCTCCAGCCTGGAAGAACATTTCAAAGAAAATTTTGACCGATTCTCTCTCGAAGACAACTACTCGCTGCTTGTCATCCCCGGCTATCTTGGCGACAATCTCGACTATTGGAGCAAAGAAGCTGCTAAATATCGAATCACACTCGTCACCGATTTTTCGGATGAGCGCGAATTTGAATCCATCCAAGACAATATCGAAGAGAAAAAACTCGCAGGTAGCGACAAACACAAAGCCAATACCGTAGTCACTTGCAACCACATTGTAGTTCGCAAAAAGCACGATGGCATCGAAAACGAAGATTTGGTCATCCCAGCCTCTGCCCTACTCGCTGCAAAAATGTGGGCAAGCAACGGCATCCAACCTCCTGCCGGCAAAAAACACGGCAAACTCGACGGCGCACTCGGCGTTCGTATGCCGCTGCTACGTTCTCAGGCTGATGCTATCGACAAAATGGGCTTGATTCCTATTATTTTTGAAAAAGAATGGGGCGCACCTACTGCCATGTCTGATACTACATTGGCTTCCGAAAGTGGCGACCCAGACCTCCGCGCACTCGGCGTAGTCCGTGCCAAAGACTGGATAGCCAAAGTTCTCTTGGATTACTTCAATGGCTTGACTTTCCAAGTATTCGACGGCAATTTACGTAAGGAAATCAAAGGCGAATTGGACAAGTTTTTTAAAAAAATCAGTGGCTATGGCGGCCTAATCGAATCTTACAACATCGGACAAATAGATGCCGATCCTGACGACCCGCAAAGTGTCAAACTTTCTGTCAATGTCAAACCTTATTTTGCCACCAAGCATTACGTCATCGACTTCTCCGGTACGCAAAACAGATTTGAAGCAGAAGATAACGAGTAGGTGATTGGGTAAGTGAAAGAAATTAAATAAATTGTTCCATAATGCGCCGTAATTTTTTCTTCTAAAGAATTCAAAAAATCGTTGCATAGCCATAGCTACGGAACTATTTTTTGTGTTTTTTAGAAGGGAAAAGAACAAGCATAATGGGGCAAGTTATTTATTTTCTTTCACTAAATTTGACGCGCATAGCCAAGCTACGTAAGGAAGATTTAGTGAAACATATAAGAAAAAGAACAATTCACACGGGTAGATTATTTTTTTCGTCTTCCCTTATCGAATCATCATAAAAATCAGCTAATTATGAGTACGACAGATATGAAATCAGAAATCCATACGCTACTCGAACAAGTAGAAGACAGCTACGTGGAAGCCATACACACCTTGCTCAATACGCACGTAGGTAAGCAAGAAGACCCGATTATCAGCTACGATTTAGACGGCAATCCACAGTATGCTTCGCAGATGAAAGAGGTATTTATGGAGCAATTAGAAGAGATTAAAAACGGAAATTTTGTTACACTTGATCAACTAAAAGAAGAATCCAAAACATGGTTGACGAAACCTATAACGTAGCATCGCGCCACGTCCGAAACGACAAATCAGAGACATTACAAGATACCTTGCCGAAAATGCGTCTGTCAATACCGCCGAGAAAGTTCGTGATGCGATTTTTGACGCTATTTACAAACTGGAAAAGATGCCGGATAGTCACGAGAGATTAAGATATATAGAGAGCGACGACCCTATATTCCGACGAGTAAATATTTGGAAATATGTCATTGTATTCACCGTTGATGAAGATACCAAAAGCGTCAATGTAGTAGATGTCTCTCACTCCTCGCAAGACCCACAAAGACTCATCAACCGATTAACACCATAACCTCAGACGAGACGATACACATTTTCATATCTGCCAAATAACCCGTAAATGACTAGCCAATCAAAACACTTACACCAAGCAATTCAATCAAAATGATAAGCGAACTTCTTAAACTCTTCAAAGCAACCGCTGCCAGATTCGGCTTCCCTGAATGGCTGGTCAACGAGATTGTTTTTTAGGGAACTCGTAATAAATAACCTGCCCAAGATGCGATTTATTTTTTGCTCAATCAAGGCGCGAGAATGTGAGTTTATCGGGATAAATGACCATTCTCGTAACGCAGAGTGAGCGAAAAAGAACGAGCAGATTGGGTAGGTTATTTGTTGCGAGTTCCCTCACCTTGTTCTTGTCGGTTTTGTATTTTTCGTATTACAGCAATTATACAAACTCCTCAAATGGTTTTTCCTTTGGAACAATCAAAGAAGGCTCAACCGCGACCTGCACCCGTACTACTCGAAAAGCGATGTGGAACGCACCACCAAGTATTTCATTCCTGTCAAACATCAGAGCGTAGCACCTTCTATTGATGCCGAATTGGGCAGTAGTTATATATCTTCGCCAAAGGAAGAATTGATACCGTTTTTCTCAATAAAGCATTTAAAAATGATAAAGACGATAATAAATACTACCTGATTTTTGCCGATTCGGGCATGGGAAAAACGACCTTTATGATAAATCTGTATATCAGATACAAAAACGCTTTTCGTTTTCCATTTGCGCCGAAAAAATATGATATAAAACTTTTCCCATTGGGTAATCCCGACATTTGGGAAGATATTGAAAAGGTTGAAAATAAGAAAAATACGATTTTATTATTAGACGCATTTGATGAGGACTTGGAAGCGATAAAAGACCACCAAAAACGACTAAATGAGATATTACCCAAAGTCCACAAATTCAGAGAGATTGTCATGACCTGCCGGACTCAATTTTTCCCTTCCGAAAAAGAAGAACCGGACAGAACAGGCTATTTTACAGGCGATGAGTGGCACTAATCAATCTAATCAATCTAATCAATCTAATCAAAATAATGAACCACCTTGTAGAAGATTACTTTAGTGGAGTTTTTTGATACTTGATGACATATTCAGCAGCGAAGTCATTTGTTCGCGGGCAACTTTGTTGAGTTGGGCGAGTCTGTCCGCTTGTGACCTTCCCATGCGTATGAGTTCTGCATTCATACTTTCCAAATTAGCCAAGACGAGTAACTGCTCAAGTGTGCTGTGGTCGCGTATGTTGCCTTCGAGGTCGGGATTGATGTTGCGCCATTGTGCGGCAGTCATTCCAAACATCGCAACATTGAGCAAATCAGCTTCAGAAGCATAAATCTGGCTAATTTTGGATTTGGGTAATTCCTCCGGTATCAGTTGTTCTTTGATAGAATCAGTATGAATACGATAGTTGATTTTGGCAAGTGTGCGATGTAAATTCCAAGTGAGTTGAAGTCGGTCGTTTTCCTCATCTTTCAGGCGCTGAAATTCTGTGATAAGATATAGTTTGAATTCGGGACTCAACCACGAGCCAAATTCAAAAGCAATATCTTTGTGGGCATAAGTTCCGCCGTATCTGCCTGTTTTGGCTACAATACCGATAGCACCCGTTTTGTTTATCCATTTTTTGGCAGACAAGCTAAAACGATTTGTCCCCGCTTCATTTTTAATTCCCTCGAATTCGAGGGAATTAAAATCGGGATTGTGCATTTGTTCCCAAATACCGATAAATTCAATCGTGTTTTTATTGCGTAGCCAACGTTCTATCAACGTCAAGTTATCCTCAAATCCTTTGACCATATCTGTCAGTGAAATAAAGTCAGTTTCCCGTAAACGGATAACGCTGATTTCCGTGCCTTGAACATTGATTTTCTGATTCTTTGCCATTTGTCTGAATATTTAAAATCCAATATAATCCTTGTTTATATTAGATTTTTTCAAAAGTAGTTATTTTCATAGAGCTATACAAATCGAAACGTCAAACGAGAACGTCCACACATTTTCATTGCTTCCAAATAACCCGTAAATTACCAGCCAATCAAAGCACTTACACTAACCAATCATATCAAAATGATGAACCACCTTTTAGAACGCTTCAAAGCCTACTCACTGCTACTAAGCTATTTCGTTTGCAGTAAAGCCAAAAGTATATTTACGAATTTATATACAAAAAAAAGCTTCGTTTTATTTTATTTTTTTAGACTAATCTTTATATTTGTGCTTAATATTTCCCGAAGGAAAGCTATGCCTCTAAAGAAAGCATTCCCTTCTTTTATCTCTTTTGATTGTCACATCTTAAATATTTAATCAATATATAATTTATTTTTTCATAAAAGATAAGATTAAAGTGACCACAATAAATCGTAATACTTATTTTTTTAAAATTTATAACCAATTAATTATGAAATCATTACTTCAAAAGGGCATCCCAATGATGCTTGCCCTGATTATTTTGACCCTGAATGCTTGTAAAGACCCTTGTAAAGATGTTGCCTGTCTCAATGGAGGTGCTTGTGTGGATGGTACGTGCGTATGTGCAAATGGCTATACGGGGGCAAATTGTGATACAGCTCCTGACCTTTGTGTTGGAGTTCCTTGTCTGAACGGTGGAACTTGTGTAAACGGCACATGTGTTTGTGCGAATGGATATTCAGGAGTGAATTGTGAAATAGCCCCTGACCCTTGCGCTGGTGTCACTTGTGTAAATGGTAATTGTGCGAATGGAATCTGTAATTGTAGCTTTGGCTGGACAGGCTCGGATTGTAGCATTGCAGATACCCCAATAAGGATGACCATAAGTAGAATAGATGTGTACGATTTTCCCGTTGCACGGCAAAATGGTACAGCGTGGGATTCAGGTGGTTCCGGTCCTGATATTTATGTCTTTATAGATGAATCTCCTGTTGATTTTATGAATTATGAACTGACTACTACCATTATGAGTGATGTAAATATAAACAGTAGCAATCCTTTGGTTTATAATCTCTCAAGTCCAATTACTATAAATAATATTGATAGCAGAAACTTTGGTGTTGGTCTTATAGATGATGACGGTATTTTTGGAGCTGAATATATGATATATTTCACTTCGGTTGATTTTACTGTATCATATTATCACTTACAACCCATAGTTAGGATTTGGAACAGTGATGATAGTATTGACATTCGCCTCTACGTCGAATGGCAATTTTAATAAACTATCTTAGCTAAAGAAACTTGCCTTACACTTAAAAGTCTGAGGCGAGTTTTTGCATTTTAACTTAATTTCAAACAAAAATCTGCATTCCAATCAATTCAAACTCCGAAAATCAACAGGCACCACCCTCGAAACCCCTTGTTCTGCCATAGTCACGCCATAGATAATATCGACGGAAGACATCGTCGCTTTATTATGCGTGATGATAATAAACTGCGAATCTTCCGAAAACTTCTTGATGATTTTGTTGAATTTACCGATGTTGGCATCGTCGAGTGGGGCATCTACCTCATCGAAAATACAGAAGGGGGCGGGCTTGAGGAGGTAGAGCGAAAACAGGAGGGCGGTGGCGGTCAGGGTTTTTTCTCCGCCGGAAAGTTGGTTGATGGTTTGGGGGCGTTTTCCCTTTGGTCGGGCGGTGATTTTGATGGGCGATTCGAGCGGATTTTCTTCGTCTTCTAAGGTGAGGTCGCAAGTGTCATCTTCTGTGAATAGGCTGCGGAATACGACTTGAAAATGTTCGCGCACTTGTGTGAAGGCGGTCATAAAGTGTTCAGTGGCAGTGGTTTCTATTTCTTTGATGGTTTCGAGAAGGGTGGCTTTGGCTTCGTTGAGGTCGTTGCGTTGGGCGGTGATGAACTCGTAACGCTCGTTCATTTCGTCGTAGGCTTCGACTGCCATCGGGTTGATTTCGCCGTAGTTGTCGAGGCGCGATTTTAGGCGACTGACTTTGTGTTCGAGGTCGTCTTTTTTGTATTCGGGATTGGGTTCGCGCTTGATGATGTCGTTGATTTCGATGTTAAATTCTATGCGTAATCGCTCGCCAATCGACGATAATTCGAGGCGCACTTCGTTGTATTTATCCTTCAATTGCGTGAGCAACATCTGACTATCCTGCGCCACTCGTCGCGCCTGTCGCAGTTGGTTTTCCAAGTCATTCATATTGCCTCGTGCGCCGTAATATTTTTGTTCGGCGGCGTTGAGTTCGCCTTCGAATGCGGTCTTGCTTTGGTAGAGTTCGACGAGGTCGGTTTCGAGTTGGGTGATAGCTTCTTCGGTTTCTTGGAGGTCGGCGGCGGCGGCGGCTTTTGTTTCGCGGTCGGTCGCCATTTTTGCCTTGATGCCGCTGAGTTGGTTTTCTCTAAAGGTCAGTTCACGGCTAAGTGCAGTCGTCTTATTTTGCTGACGTATAAACTCAATATTTTTCTGATTATAATCCGTCGAAGCGCGGCTAAGTGTCTCGGCAGCAAGTCGGTACGAGCTATCCATTTTCGCAATTTGTTGTTGCGTATAACCGTAGTCTGCGCGGAGTCCGGTTAGTTGGACGGTGATTTCCGAGTCTTGGGATTCCATCTGACGGATGCGCTCTTCGCTTTGCGCTTTTTTGCGTTGCACATCCTTTAGAAAGCTCTCAAAATTCTCCAATCGCGTCTGCAAACCGATGGTTTCTTGTTGGATTTGATTGAGTTGGTTTTTCTCTTTTTTAATCAAATCTTCCTGACTTGCTTGGCGCAATTCTTTGAGTTCCTTATTTTTCGATTCAAATTTATCGGTCAACTCCTTCCCCTTCTTTTCCAGCGTACTAATGTCTTTTTTGAGAATATCCAAATTCTTTTTCCGCCCAATACGTTTCCCCTCAAACAAGCCCACCGAACCACCGGACAGCGTAAATCTTGTCTTGACATACTTACCACTTTTCGATAGCGCAATCGTGTTATCCGGCAAGGTCGCTTCGGGTGGTGTTTCGCCGTCTGTGAGCCATACATTTCCGAGTAAATAGCTGCACAAATTGACATATTCCGCTTCGGTATCGACGATTTTTAGGGCGTGAATCGCACCCGATACGGGCGATGTTGCCGTGCTTGCGGAGTGACTCGCGATTTTATCCAATAAAAAGAAATTCGCCTTACCTTTTTGCGACCTACTCAACAAACCTATCGCCTTTATCGCCTCACTTTCGTTTTTCACGACATAATAAGACATATAATTTTCGAGGTAATTTTCTATCGCTACACGGTATTCTTCCGGACAGTAAATGATGTCAGAAAGTAAGGGGGCTTTGGTGTCCCAATCGCGGCTTTTATTGAGGAATTTAATGGATTCCGGGAAGCCTTCGAGGTTTTCGACAAGGCTTTTTGTGAGTTGAAATTCGTTGCGCTTCGAGTCCATTTGGCGGTTGAGTGTGACGAGTTCCTGTTTGATGATTTCTACCTCATTATCAATGACTTCTATCTTTATTTTGCGGTTGGTTTCTTCGTCTTCAAGTTGGTTGACGTAGCCGTTTTTTTCGCTTCGCGCTTTGCTCAATTCATCGAATCGTGTGCGTAGTGTCCCGACCTCGATTTGTCTACGCTCAATCTCTTCATTATTATGGGCAATGTCGCGCGCCAAGTTCTCTTTTTGCGAAGCATTTATCGCAAGTCTTTTTTCTATTTCAAATACCTTGCGCTCCAAATCCTGCTGGGCAGTCATAAACTCATCTAAGTCGGTTTTGAGTGTGCCGTGATTACCTTTGATGGAGTCGAGTGCGTCTTGCGCTTGCTTCAGTTGCTCTTCCAATCGCTCCTCAATGTCCTTTTCCTGATTAATTTCTCCGCGATAATAAACGATGTCTTTTTCGACTTGCGCGAGATTGCCTTGTGCGGTTTCAATTTGATTAAAAAGACTTGCTTCGTTTTGTTTGATAAATTGGATTTTTTGCGAAAAAACCTTTTTATCATTCTCTTTACTGCGAATATTTCCGACCAAATCATTGAGGTGTTTTTGTTTTTCGGAAAGTGCTTTTTCTTCATCCAAACTACCCGCTTTTACCGCTTCCAATTGCGCTTCCAATTTGGTGGCTTGGGTGGTCGAACCGAGTTGGTCATCGTTGGCTTTGGTTATTTTTTCTTGTAACTGTTTGTAGGTGGCGGACTGGTCTTTGACGCGAAAAACGGCGAGTTCGATGCTGAGGTTTTTGTAATCTGCCTTGAGTTCAAAATATTTCTTGGCACGTTTGGCTTGTTTTTCGAGTGATTTTAGGTTGTTTTCAATTTCAAATAATAAATCCTCTACACGGTCAAGGTCGGCTTCTGTTCCTTTTAATTTATTGAATGTCTCTCGTTTACGAATTTTATATTTTGAAATACCTGCGGCTTGTTCAAATAATCGTCGGCGCGAATTTTCCCGGTCATTCAACAAATCATCGACCATTCCGAGCGCGATAATCGCATAGGAATTTGAGCCGATGCCGGTATCCATGAAGAGCGTTTTGATGTCTTTGAGTCGGCACGGAACGTTGTTAAGGCGGTACTCGCTTTCGCCACTGCGGTAGAGCATCCGCGTAATAGTAACGGTGTGATACTCCGTCGGCAGGATGTTTTTGGTGTTTTCAAAAGTCAACGACACTTCCGCCAAGCCGCCTTGTTTGCGGGCTTTCGTACCATTAAATATGATACTCGACATTTTATCCGAGCGCAATTCCTTACTTTTTTGTTCGCCCAATACCCAGCGAATGGCATCCACAATATTGGATTTCCCACAGCCATTCGGACCAACAACGCCAGTGATATTCTGGTTGAAATTGATGGTCGTTTTGTCTGCAAAACTCTTGAAGCCCTTGATTTCCAGTGTCTTTAATTCCATTATTGTGAACGTAGCGCGGTACTTCCAGTCCGCGTCCGTAGAACGGTGCTTCCAGCCCGTTCCTTCGTGTAATGAGTCAAACTAAGGTGGCGCGGACTGGAAGTACCGCGCTACATAGCCGACAAAAGTACGGAGAATTTTGGTGTTTTAGTCATCTAAAAAAAAGAATTTATGCACAAAGTATGCACAGGGTTTTCCACATCGTAACACGGCACTTCCAGTCCGTGCCGCCCGTAGAACGATGCTTCCAGCTCGTTCCTCGCGTGTGTAGCACAAAACTAACGCAGCGCGGACTAGACGAGCAGAACGATTTACAAAATCGTTTTACGTTTCCAAACAAAAAGGGCTGCGAAGTGCAGCCCCTTTGATTTAATTGTTTTTTGGTTTTGGTTTGGGTGGTGCAGGGGGATTGTTATCACGACCACCTCCTGATTTTTTGCCATGTTTTTTACCTGGCCAGTTTGGCGGTTTAGGCTCTGTTTTTGCCATAATGAGTAATTTTTTAATTTGTAAAAAAATAAGATTTGAATAAAGAAAATCAATCGTCTTTTGACCCCTGATAATTATCATTGTTAGGGTTCAATTGGTCAGAGTGATTGTCTAAATCAGCTTGTGTTGGTTGGTAATCATCTTTGAAAGGCATAATAAAATTGATTTGTGAGATGAATATCTCGTATGAATAATTGAATAACATTCACAAGGTGGGCGTATTTTTCAGGAGTTACAAATTTTATTATGACTTAGATGCTGAAACGGAAATATTCGTTGGCGAAACGGATAATTGATGAATTTATTTAATTTGATGTGATATTTTCTTCATCATATTTTTCAATTCTGTGATTCTGTTTTTGTTGACATTTATAGAGTCGCCATTTTTCATTTTAATATTGTAACCATAATTGTTGCCAAATTCACTTTTGTTTTCAGGGTCAATATCTTTAATATATTTGCAGTTGATAATGTTGTTTTTAGTTTTAAAGAAGTAGTGTCCCCTAAATTTTTCTAATTTTTGGAAAACGTTTTTTAGCTTAATGTCTGTTCTAACCATTTCATTTTCATCCGTCACTAAATATTCATTTAAACCGTATTTGCTAAAATACATAACCTCGGAAGGAATCAAATAACGTAACCCGCCATTAGCTTTTCTGATTTCAATTCCAAGAACTTGAGATGAGTTATCGACTTCTTCCTCTTCATACTGAAATGACTGAATACCAAAGGTTTCCTCCTCTCGCTCGTTCTTTTCCGCAATAACTCGTTCCTCCTCAAAAGCATCCACAAGCTCCTGCCGTCTATCCTCATCCGTCCAAGTCCAAGCAAAACAACCTACAATCGCCAATACAATTAAGAGGCTGATATTTCGTAAAATATTAAAAACCGTTTTAAAGAAAGTCCACATTTTGAGTGTAATTTTAATGGTGAAAAACTTTACAAAAGTACACAATATGTAGAGAAAATTCATGAATTTTCTCTACATATTTGGAATCGTGCTGCTCCGTAGCATAATGCGTCTTCGCTTGCGCCCGTAGAACGACACTTCCAGCTCGTTCCTCGCGTATGTAGCGCAAAACTAACGCGGCGCGGACTGGAAGTACCGCGCTACGGGCAGGGCGATTTTCAAAATCGTTTTACATTTTTTGGTACGGATTGATTTTTTTGCGATATTTACAAGTCCAAACAATACACATTCATTCAAAACACAGGCATGACTATGAAAAAAATTATCGAAGATTGGCAAAGAAACGCGGAAGCTATGGAGGACGAAAATTTTGACTACCTCACGCGCCTGAAAATGCACCCCAATCCAAGCAAAATAGACGATATCGCACAAGAGCTACACAAAGAAGCATTTGAGAAAATTGATTGTCTTTCGTGCGGCAATTGCTGTAAAGTAGTCGTACCTGCGCTGACCGACGAAGACGTAAAAACCGCCGCCGATTTCCTCAACATGTCGCCCGATGCTTTCAAGGAAAAATATACCAAAATAGATGAAGATAATGAATTGGTCTTTGATGCCTTGCCTTGCCCGATGTTGGGCGAAGACAACCGTTGTACGATATACGAAGCTCGACCTGCGACTTGCCGAAGTTTTCCGCATACGCACAAAACGCCTTTTATATCAAGAAGATTCGTACACACTTCCAATACGACTATTTGTCCGATTACGTATTATGTGTTGGAAAATATGAAGGATGAGGTGTATTAGAATCACGTAGCATAATGCGCCTGTGCCGACGAATGACGGTATCTCGCTTGTGCAGGTAGTACGCGGACGCAAGTCGGAGGCGTTACGCTACGGGCGATTTACAAAATCGCTTTACGTTTCCGCAATAAAAACATTGCTTTGCGGATAAAAATTTCGTATTTTTACCACATTAAAAATTACCGGATTTATGCAATTAAACATTCAAATTCAAGATGATAAAGCGGCTGCGTTTATGGATATACTGAACAGTTTGGATTTTGTTATCAGTGTAGAAAAAACAGCGCAGCATACGCCCGAACTCACCGCAGTACAAGAAAAAATATTAGATGAACGCCTCCGTATCCACGAAGCCGGAACAGATACCGGAAAGAAATCATGGCGCGAATTTCGGGCTGAAATAGAACAGCGTTATGACCTATGAAGTCATTATTTCGTCGGAGGCGCAGTTGGATATATTAGAAATTCTGGAGTTTGCTGCTGTCCAATCGCCGTGTTATGTTCGTAATTTTAATACGGCTTTTGATGAATTGGTAGCGCGTTTGGAGCGTTTCCCGAAATACGCTCCCGTAGCCTACAAAAATGCTCGAAAAACTGTCATGGAAAAATTGCCTTTTTTGGTGTATTATACCATTGATGATGCTAACCTTGAGATTACTGTTCACGCCGTTTTTCACCACAGTCGAAATCCTGATATTTTGAAGCGTAGAATTACGTAAAACGATTTTGCAAATCGTCCTGCCGTAGCGCGGTGCTTATAGCTCGCGTCGCGATAGGTACGCGCATACATACGCGAGGGAACGAGCTGGAAGCGTCGTTCTACGGACACGGACTGGAAGTGCCGCGCTACATTTTACAACAGACGCTTCATCCACTTTTGCGGATCTTGTTTAGTATGGAAAACCGATAAGATAATAATGCGTTCATCCGCAATATGGTAGAGTATGATGTAAGGAAATTTCTGCACAACGGCTTTACGAATGTCGTGTGCAACTATGGGAGATAACGTGGGGCTACGTTCAATATGAGTGATAGTCGCCTCAATTTTTTCCAAAAAATCATCACCGACACGCTCGGATTTTGAACTGTAGTAATCATAGCCTTCTTACAGTTCGTCCCGGGCTTTGAGTGTGTATCGGAGGATATAATTCATTTTCGGATAGATTTCATCACTTCATCATGAGATAATAATTGACTTGTACCGTTCAATGCCGCTTCTTTTCTGCGAAGTAGTTCTGCTTCTACCTCGTCTGTCAACCATTCATTTTCACCGGATTCTTCGTCGGCAATATTTTGAAGGATGTGCATGACGAGTTGTATTTGCTCTTTGCGAGACAAATCAAAAACTAAGTCTTTGATGCTTGTAACACTCATAATCGAAAATTTTGTAATGCTCAAATTTACAAAAAAATTACAACAATTTCAAAAAAGCAAATCGCCGTCACCGTAGCGTAACGCCTCCGGCTTGCGTATCCGTAGCATAATGCGTCTCGCTTGTGCATGTAGTACGTGGGCGCAAGCCGGAGGCGTTACGCTACGGTGAACGATTTGCAAAATCGTTTTACGTTTCCGCAATAAAAAACATTGCTTTGTGGTATCTTGTAAATGAGGCAGGGCAATTTTTTTAGATTCTTCAAGCAAACCGTTTTTTTAATAAATTTATTTTTTTTGTAATTTTAAATTCATTAAAAAACAGCATTTAACAAATTTTAAAAATAATTAACTTAATAAATAAATAAATATTGAGATTGTTTTTAATTACAAATTAATTTTACCCTTGATCATTTACAAGATACAAACTTAGGGTAACTATCATAATGAGTGTCATTTGAATAGTCAAAATTTAATGAACAGAAATAATATTCTACTGAACAATAACTATATTTGACTGATTGTTAGTTTTTTATAAGGTCGCACTGAAATATAGCCATTTTTTAATTAATTAAAATTATTTTGTAATTTATTTATTATTAAAAATGAATTATTTATAAATATTTTTTATTATAAAATAATTTAAAAATATCCTTATTTCAGTAGAACCTTATAATGAAATTTAAATAGAATATAGACTATTTTCATACTTAAATTTTAATCGCACATTCACCTAATAATGAATTAAATACACATTACTAAATTAATTTAATAATTAAAATAAATATATGAAAATAAATAAATTTTTGCCATGCATAAGCTACTCGGTGCTTATTATTGCCTTTTTTCTGGGACACACCTCACCTGTGGCAGCACAGTTATTCTCAATAGACGAAACATTTGCCATCTCAGGCGAATACCAAGACAACGACATAACACTAGAAGGCCCTTTTAATATGGCTGGCTTCATTGAACTTCCGTTAGGAGAACTGATAGTATTTGGCGACAAGAAACTCACAGCTTCTATTCTTTCCCAAAATGACATGCTGGTAACCAAACTGAACCAAGACGGAACACACAATACCGAATTTGCCAACAACGGCGTATTTCGTTTCGACTATAATGGCAGTTATGATAAAGTCACTAATGTAAGAGTACTGCCTGACAATAAACTACTCGTTGTAGGTGCTACCTCTGTCGCAGACAATATGCACGGCTTTTTAATCCGGCTTCATCCTGACGGCAGCTTCGACAATACCTTTCACGAGAACGGCATCAAAATAATGCCACGTTTGACAACAAATGGTCAGGAATCAATAAATGATATTTTTGTAACTTCAGAAGGAATTTATTTAGCTTATTTCAAAGGACACAATACATATCCGGCTCGCCAATATGCCGTTTTATGTAAAACAGACCTTAATGGGAATATAGATGAAAGTTTTGGAGAAAATGGATATATGGAATTTCCAAATGAATCCGATGACCCCACGCATGAAGACTTTGGTCTACTACCAACAAATGACGGCAATATCATCGCTTCATACAGGCTTGGTGCGGAAAATAAGATAAGAATATGGCGCGTAAGCCTAAACGGAACTATTGATACAGATTTCGGAGTTGGAGGGAAGTTTGAGGTTGACGGAAATGAATTTGGCCTGCATGTAGCTGAAACAAACGATAACAGGTATATTGTAACAGCAACCATAGAGACAATGGATTTCGATGGATTTCGTGTGTATTGTTTAGATCAAGAAGGGCAAACCTGCACCGACTTTGGTGTAAACGGAGTATTCGAATATGACTCCAGCATCCCCTCTTCTGCTAATTATTCCCACATCTACCCCGATGGCTCGATACTCTCCGCAGGTTCCAGAGGAGGAAACGCAGCACTCTACAAACTGACCCCACAAGGGGAACTAGACCTTGCTTTTCACCCATTAGGTTTTCAAAATTTTAATCAAGGGCCAATAACAGTTTTAAAATCAAGCCCAACAGGCAATCACTTTTACGCAATTACTCGTAGATTAATTCTTGCAGGAGACAACTTATTACTGAAAAACTCACTCATTAAAATAGACGGGCAAGTATCAACTACTATATCGCAATCCGAAAATGAAAACCTAATCATATACCCCAACCCCACCTACGATCACTTGACAATAGAAGGAACAGTAGAAACGCCCACAAGCATAAAAATTATCGACCATTTAGGACGAATTGTCTTATCCGAACAATCAATACGCCAAATAAATATCAGCCAACTACCGAAAGGTAGCTACTGGCTAATTATTAATCTTACAAATAAAACAATTTCTAAGAAAATTATCAAGAAATAAAAACAAGGCATTCTAAAAATGACGCTGCGCCAACTACCATTGCCCTGGCTTTTGGTGGCGCGACTTCGTGGCTGATTCGCTTGAAACTGAAAGTGACGATCGGCGATAAAAACATCAAGTTCAAAATGCCTCCGTTTCATAGTAAAAACGAACTATCGCATGGGTCGAAATCCTAACATTTTGAAACGTAGAATTTGAAAACATGTGACCGTAGCGTAACGCCTCCGGCTTGCGTATCCGTAGCATAATGCGCCTGTACCGACAAATGACGGTATCTCGCTTGTGCATGTAGTACGCGGGCGCAAGCCGGAGGCGTTACGCTACGGGCGATTTGCAAAATCGTTTTACGTTTCCGCAATAAAAAACATTGCTTTGTGGATAAATATTTCGTATTTTTACCACATTAAAAATTACCGGATTTATGCAATTAAGTAGTGGGACAAAAATAGGCTTACAATTTTGACGTGATTATTTTTTCTTACAAAAACCGCACATAGCCTACGCTACGTAAGGATTTTTGTAGGTAAAAATAGCGGAAAAAGAAACCGTTAAAAAGTAAGGATATTTTTGTCCCACTACTTAAACATTCAAATTCAAGATGATAAAGCGGCTGCGTTTATGGATATACTGAACAGTTTGGATTTTGTTATCAGTGTAGAGAAAACAGCGCAGGATACGCCCAAACTCACCGCAGTACAAGAAAAAATATTAGATGAACGTCTCCGTATCCACGAAGCTGGAACAGATACCGGAAAGAAATCATGGCGCGAATTTCGGGCTGAAATAGAACAGCGTTATGACCTATGAAGTCATTATTTCGTCGGAGGCGCAATTGGATATATTAGAAATTCTGGAGTTTGCTGCTGTCCAATCGCTGCGTTATGTTCGTAATTTTAATACGGCTTTTGATGAATTGGTAGCGCGTTTGGAGCGTTTCCCGAAATACGCTCCCGTAGCCTACAAAAATGCCCGAAAAACTATCATGGAAAAATTGCCTTTTTTGGTGTATTATACCCATTGATGATGCTAACCTTGAGATTACTGTTCACGCCGTTTTTCACCACAGTCGAAATCCTGATATTTTGAAGCGTAGAATTACTTAAAACGATTTTGCAAATCATCCTGCCGTAGCGCAGTGCTTATAGTTCGCGTCGCGATAGGTACGCGCATACATACGCGAGGGAACGAACTGGAAGCGTCGTTCTACGGACGCGGACTGGAAGTGCCGCGCTACATTTTACAACAAACGCTTCATCCATTTTTGCGGATCTTGTTTAGTATGGAAAACCGATAGGATAATAATGCGTTCATCCGCAATATGGTAGAGTATGATGTAAGGAAATTTCTGCACAACGGCTTTACGAATGTCGTGTGCAACTATGGGAGATAGCGTGGGGCTGCGCTCAATATGAGTGATAGTCGCTTCGATTTTTTCCAAAAAATCATCACCGACACGCTCGGATTTTGAACTGTAGTAATCATAGCCTTCTTACAGTTCGTCCCGGACTTCGAGTGTGTAGGAGGGTGTAATTCATTTTCGGATGGATTTCATCACTTCATCGTGAGATAATAATTGACTTGTACCGTTCAATGCCGCTTCTTTTCTGCGAAGTAGTTCTGCTTCTACCTCGTCTGTCAACCATTCATTTTCACCGGATTCTTCGTCGGCAATATTTTGAAGGATGTGCATGGCGAGTTGTATTTGCTCTTTGCGAGACAAATCAAAAACTAAGTCTTTGATGCTTGTAACACTCATAATCGAAAATTTTGTGATGCTCAAATTTACAAAAAAATCACAACAATTTCAAAAAAGTAAATCGTCATGCCGCGCTACGACGCGGTATCTGTTTGGCTTTTAGCACCATTTTAAATTGAGGCTACTGTTTGACATCGTGCCAAGACTCGGCAGATACCGCATCGGGGTGCGGTATGACGGTTTGCTTTTTGGCGGTGTGACGGAGTGATTTTTACCGACTTCGCTTGGTGCAGATTGTTTTTTTTGTGATATTTACAGCTTTCATTAACGCATAAAATAGACTACATCATGAGCGACCCTAAGCCGCAAGTTATTCTGGAATTGGAACAGGAATAGGAATTTGACTTTATCTTAATGAAAGTTCAACTTACTCAAGTTTGGAGTACAATCAAATCTTTCTCTAAAAATAGCAAGGGAGAAATTACAGGTTTAAATTTTGATGCCGAAAAAATTAGCAATATTAAACATTCTTTGGATAATTTGGATATATGACTTATTTTGTCCGCATTGATAACTTCAAAAGGGTTTTCTACATCTTTTTATATCGCAAAAATTCACCTTTAATTGTCTTGATAAAATATTCGAAAGCTAAGAAACCGAAATGAAAATACTTCACACAGCCGATTGGCATTTAGGACATCGACTACACGAACAATCTCAATTGGAGGAACAAGTTTTATTCTTAAACTGGGTTGAATGTTATATCATCAAGGAAAAAATTGATGTGTTATTGATATCGGGTGATATATTTGATATTGGTTCGCCTTCAAATCAATATCGAACCTTATATTATAGTTTTTTAGTGAAGTTAAAAGCGACAAGTTGTAAATCGGTCATTATAACTGGAGGGAATCACGATTCACCGGGAATGTTGAATGCACCGAAAGATTTATTGGATGCTTTGTCGATTAAGGTGGTTGGAAAGGCTACGGAAAATATTGAAGATGAAGTTTTTGAAGTTGAGGTGAATGGTGAAAAAGTAATTATTGGTGCGGTTCCTTATTTGCGTGATGGTGATATTCGACGTGCTGCCGCTGGTGAATCATTTGAAGAGTTGACCGATAAATATAAGAGAGCATTAATCAATCATTATAAATCTTCTGCCGAGCAATGTAAGTCGATAAATACAAGTCACGCACCTGTTATTGCAATGGGGCATTTATTTGCGATGGGCGGTTCTGCGTCTGATAGTGAACAAAATATTTATGTGGGTACTTTGGGGCGAATCGGTGCCGAAGATTTTCCAGCGTATTTCGATTATGTGGCTTTGGGGCATTTGCATAGACCGCAGGTGGTTGGCAAAAACGATAAAATTAGGTACTCCGGTTCGCCTCATATTTTGAGTTTTAGCGAAATTAATTATGATAAGAAAGTTATTGTTTTAACCATTAAAAATAATAAAATCAGTACTATTAAAGATGAGGTAGTTCCGTGTTTCAGGGCATTTTATAAGTTGGAAGGAACTATCGAAGCGTGTATTGAAGCCTTCCCTGATGTCATTTCTAATGCTTATGAACTGACTCCGTGGGTGGAAATAGTATTGGACGAGAAACATAGTATCAATACCGATGATTTGAAGAAAGCGGCGGAAAAATACTCTTTTGAGGTTTTGAAAACAACTTTGAAAAACCAACGAAGGACTAAGGGAATTGAGGAGTTATTAAATGAAACAAAGTCGATTAAAGAACTAAAACCGACGGAAGTATTTGAGTTGAAATGTAAAGAAATGGGCTTTGATTTAAAGGAACGTTCAGAAGTTTGGGATGCTTTTAATGAAGTTTTACAATCCGTTAGAAACCAATAAGCGCAGATAGATATGAAAATTTTAAAGATTGAACTACAAAATATAAATTCATTAAAATCTGACTCATCAATTGTAATAGATTTTGAAAGTGAGCAATTTAAGGGGGTTGGATTATACGCTATCACAGGTCCTACGGGGGCTGGAAAAACGACCATTTTAGATGCTATAACGATTGCTTTGTATCATGCTGTGCCGCGTTTTAATGGCACAAAAGGTACATTGATTGATGTGGTCAGTCGCGGTGCAAATGATGCGTTTAGTCGCGTAACTTTCGAAAATAACGATTCCATTTATGAAGGATATTGGGGCATACGATTGGCTTCTAAGACGGGGAAATTGCTCTCGAATCCGCAAGAAGAAGTTAGGTTGAAAAATTTGTCCGAAGAGAAAATTATAGCCGAAAAAAAGAGAAAATATATCGAAGAAGTAGAAAAGGTAACACAATTGGATTACAATCAATTTTTGCGCTCGGTCATGTTGGCGCAAGGTGATTTTGCTGCGTTTTTATCGGCTAAAGGTCCTGACAAAGGGAAGTTATTGGAGCAAATTACGGGTGAACAGATTTATAAAAAAATTGGTCAAGGGATTTTAGATAGAAAGTTTGCGGAGGAAAGAAAACTGGAAAAAATTCAAACTAAAATTAATTCTGAAGACATTTTGACGGAAGAAAAAGAAATTGAATTAACTCAAAAACAGAAAGAACTGGATGTTGAAATTGAAGCCTCGGAAAATGAAAATAAATCGATGGAGCGTATTGCAAATTGGTACATCGAATCCTCGAAATTCGCGACGCAATCCGAACAATTAGAACAAGATTCGCACAAAGTAAGTTCCGACCTTGAAAAGCATAAAAATGAATTTGAATTATTGGATTTGAACGAGCAGGCAGAGCCGTTTAAAGAACTGATTGAGGGTTTTGATAGGACTGAAAAAAGGAGTATTGATAAATCGAATGATTTAAAAATTTTAGCGCAAAAATTGGCAGAACTGAAACCGGAAATTGAACGTTTACGTGAAAAAACTGGACGTAAAACCGCCCAATTAGAACTTGCAAAAAAGGAGTTTACGGATTGGTTACCTAAGTTTGATGAAATTACAAAGTTGGATAATCAATTGAATAATGAAGCCGAAAAGAAACAACAAGAAGCGGAGAAATTGGAGGCATTGAATCTGCAAATAAAATCATTGGAAGATGATAATAATGAATTAATTAAAGGTTTGACCGAGACAGAAAATGAGATTAAAATTAATGAAGCCTTCATCCTCAAAAACGAATTTTTAAGCACCGTAAATTCGGAAATATCGACTTGGGTAAGTAAGTTAACTACCCTAAATGGCAATAAAGAAACGCTTCAGCAGGATTTACTTTTCATTTCCCGGAAAAAGGAAAAAGTTGAGGAAACGACTAATGAATTAAACGAAAAGAATGAGCTTTTCAGTGAGAAAACAGCAGCGATCGGCGAAATAGAAAACGAATTGTCAGCACTTAGTAAACGATTGTCTAAAAATAATTTAGCGGATTTATTAGCGAAAAAAGAGAAGCTGTCCGCCATTGAATCCGACTGGAAACAATTTAAAAAATTCTCCGAAGACGCAAGCAAAAAAGAAGACAGGCTTAAAAGTATTTCTGATGAAAAGATAGCATTTTCGGCTGATTTAGAGAAGGTTAAAGAAAAGATTGGAACAAAACGAAAAGAAATTATTTTCCAGGAAGCGTTCGTGGTTGATGCCGAAAAAATTTTAGATTTAGAAAAAAGTATTTCTAAATATGAAGCCGACCGCCAACACTTAGTAAAAGGTCAACCTTGTGGTTTGTGTGGTTCTGAAGAGCATCCGTTTGCTGAAAATGAAGCGTCAATAGATATTTCAAAATCTGAGCGTGAACTTAAAACACGAAGAAAAGATTTAAAAAAACTAAGCGATTCAAAATCTGATTTAGAGAAAAAAGAAGTCAAATTATCCACCAATATTGATGGCTGTACAGCGCAAATCAAAACAATAACAGACGAATTAAAATCCATTCAATCCAACGCAAAAAAATTGAATATTGATTGTAAATTAGACAATCTAAATCAAATAAATATTGAGGTAAATCTATCTTCCAAAAACTTAAAATCGCTCCATGATAAAATAATATCTGCACAAGAACTACAAACGCAGAAAGACGAATTATCAACTGATATTCAGGCGCAAAAAGAGGCTGTTACGACCTTAAAAACAACTATTGCAACGCTCAATGCGGATATTAAAAACCTCAATGCTGAAATAGACACAAAACATAAATCTGTTGACAAGTTAACCCAAATTTGTAACACCTCTGAAGACGATTTAAGGAAGAAATTGGCTAAATTCAAATATGAATTACCGTCTATTGAGCAGACAAGTATATTTATTGAAGATATTAAAAAGTCGATTGCGGATTTCGATAAGAGGCAGAAGAATTTGGCAAAATTAAAAGCTAAAATTAACCTAATCCACAGCCAATTAAGCAGCAACAAAAAACAACTTGCCACGCATACCAAAACACGAAACAACTACGCCAAAACTATCGCTAAATGTGAAGACAAATACGACACATTCCAAGCCAAACGCGTTGCTATTTTGCCGATTGATATTTCGGTAGAAAATAAGCGAAGCACCTTAGAATCAGCAAGAAACAAATTAGCAGATAAAGTTGAATCAAGTAAAAAAGAACTACAAAAATTATTAGACACACAAGTAGAAAAAGAAGCTATAAGGACTAAAAATATTAAAGAACAAAAAGACTTAGAGGAAGAATTAAGCACCTTAAAAGCATCGCTCAAATCGAAGTTAAAACAGAGCGATTTTCAGTCAAAACAAGACATTCAAGTCGCTTTATTATCAACAGAAGACAAACAAAAATACACCCAAAATAAAGAACGAATAAAAGAGCAAGAAATTAAATTAAAGACCCGAAAGGAAGAAAACCTCAAAGCCATAGAAAATTTGAACCAATCGAAAAATTTCGATACTTCAGAGGAAGAAAATCAATTGGCTTTAGCAGCATTAAAAACCAAAAGAGATAATTTATCAGCTCAAAAAGGCGAAATAAAAGAAGCTTTTAGAAAAGACCAAGAAATTAAAAATAGAAATCAAGAAACCTACAAAAAAATTAATGCCCAAGAAGAAATTTGTAAGGTTTGGCGAGAGCTATTCAAAATTATCGGCAACTCAAAAGATGCCTTCAATATATATGTGCAGCGTTTGACATTAAAGCATTTATTAAACCTTGCAAACGTGCATTTATTCAAGCTAAACAAGCGTTATTCACTAAAAATGCAGAACGATTACAAACCCAAAGAAGAACTTAACTTCAATCTGATTGACCACTACCAAACCGACCAAGAAAGGTTGGTTGATACCTCAAGCGGCGGCGAAAAATTCATCATCAGTTTAGCTCTCGCCCTGGGACTGTCGGATTTGGCGAGCAAAAACGTAAAAATCAATTCCTTATTTATCGACGAAGGCTTCGGCACCTTGGACAGCAACACACTCGAAACCGTAATTTCTACCTTAGAAACCTTACAATCACAAGGCAAGATGATAGGAATAATATCTCACGTAGAAAATTTGAAAGAACGTATTCCAACTCAAATTCAGATTAAAAAGAAAAGTAATGGCGTGAGTGAAGTTGAGATACTATAAAAAAACGCCCCTTGCATTTTGGAAATGCAAGGGGCGTTTTTTATTTACTCATTTCTTCATCTACTCATTTACAGGGGAATATTCCCATGCTTTTTCTTCGGCAAATTCACCACCTTATTTTCCAGCATTTCGAAGGCGCGAATCAGCTTTTTGCGAGTATCTTTCGGGTCGATAACTTCGTCAATAAAGCCACGCCTCGCAGCGCGATAAGGATTAGCAAATTTAGCAGCATACTCCGCCTCTTTCTCCGCCAATTTTGCGGCAGGGTCTTTCGCCTCAGCGATTTCTTTACGGAAAATAATCTCACTCGCGCCCTTCGCGCCCATCACTGCAATTTCGGCGGAAGGCCAGGCATAATTTAGGTCAGCGTGGATGTGTTTGGAGTTCATCACATCGTATGCGCCACCGTATGCCTTACGAGTAATCACGGTCACACGTGGCACAGTGGCTTCGCTAAATGCGTAGAGTAATTTCGCGCCATTAACAATAATGCCACGCCACTCTTGGTCAGTACCCGGCAAAAAGCCCGGCACATCTACGAAGGTCAATAGCGGAATATTAAAACAATCACAAAAACGCACAAAACGCGCTGCCTTACGCGAGCTTTCGACATCCAAAACACCTGCAAGATAGGCAGGTTGATTGGCGACTATGCCGATGCTGCGTCCTGCAATTCGACAAAAACCTACGACGATATTTTGAGCATATTCAGGATGAATTTCGAGAAAGGAATCTGCGTCCGCCACGCCTTCAATGACCTCGCGCATATCGTAAGGTTGGTTGGCATTTTCGGGTATAATATCCGTCAATTTCGGGCGACTTTCGTCGCTTGCCTCGTAGGGCGTTCGAGGCACATCATCTTCGCAATTTTGCGGAATATAACTTAGCAGATTTTTGATTTTTTGGATGCACTCTACGTCATTCGCTGCCGTAAGATGCGTGACGCCCGACTTCGTAGAATGCGCCGATGCACCGCCCAATTCTTCTGCCGTAACTTGCTCATTTGTAACGGTTTTGACAACGTTTGGACCGGTCACAAACATGTACGATGTATTTTCGACCATGATGGTAAAATCCGTCATTGCAGGGGAATAAACCGCACCGCCCGCACAAGGTCCCATAATCGCCGAAATCTGTGGTACGACACCCGAAGATATTACATTGCGATAAAAAATATCGGCATAACCACCCAACGAGCGCACACCCTCCTGAATCCGCGCGCCGCCCGAATCATTCAGACCAATAACAGGCGCACCATTTTGTACTGCCAAGTCCATAACTTTACAAATCTTTTCGGCGTGCGTCTCTGATAAAGCTCCACCAAAAACCGTAAAGTCTTGTGCAAATACATACACCAATCGTCCGTGAATCGTGCCATAGCCCGTCACCACGCCATCGCCGGGAAATTGCTGTTCCTGCATCCCGAAATCGTGGGTGCGATGCTCCACAAACATACCCATTTCTTCAAACGACCCTTCATCCAGCAGGAAATGTAAGCGTTCTCTCGCCGTGAGTTTGCCTTTTTTGTGCTGCTTTTCAATACGCGCCTCTCCCCCACCGAGCTTGGCTTCCGCGATTTTATTTTCGAGCAATTCTAATTTATCTTTCATATTATAATGCTTAAATGCTTAAATGCGATAATGCTTAAATGTTTCCCAATGAATGAATTTTGAATGATTGAGTGAATGAATAATTACAAGAAGTTTAGTAATTCATTCAATAATTCATTGTCATTGTCGCATTTTAGCATTTCATCATTTAAGCATTGAATACGCAAAAGTCCGCTTTTTCTCGTTATTATTTAAAGTAAAAAAGAAAATTAAGTTAAAAATTATTTATAGTTAAATTTAAATTTTATATTAAGTACTTATAATGAATAATTTACAAGTTTTTAGTTCACAATAATATTTCATTAAACTAACGTAGTACAAGCTGAAAGCTTGTGATAAACTTGAACTTGTATCTGATTCTTGAACTTGAATTTAGGGAAGAGGAAGAAAATAATCTACCCCAAATGAAAAAGTTATTTTTTTTATATGTTTGGCTAAGTGAAAGAAATTAAATAAATTGTTCCATAATGCGTCGTAATTTTTTCTTTTAAGGTTCTACTGAAATAAGGATATTTTTAAATTATTTTACAATAAAAAATATTTATAAATAATTCATTTTTAATAATAAATAAATTAAAAATAATTTTAATTAATTAAAAAATGGCTATATTTCAGTGCGACCTTCTAAAGAATTCAAAAAATCGTTGCATAGCCATAGCTACGGAACTATTTTTTGTGTTTTTTAGAAGGGAAAAGAACAAGCATAATGGGGCAAGTTATTTATTTTCTTTCACTAAATTTGACGCGCATAGCCGAGCTACGTAAGGAAGATTTAGTGAAACATATAAGAAAAAGAACAATTCAGACGGGTAGATTATTTTTTTCGTCTTCCCTTACTCAAATATTTACTTTTAACCAAGAAATTCGCCTTGCGACTCCGCGTATAGCGTACTCAAGTACTCGGATATATTTATTCGTAATTTAAACCAAATCCTTTACTGCCACTTCAACCCAATCGACCACCATCTGTCCGGCATTTCTGCGCCTAAAATCTCCTGATAATCCGCATTCGTTAAATTCTGAATCTGGGTATAAACAGAAAAATTACCCGATACACGATAGCCCAAACGAAGGTTGCTTACAAAGTAACTCGCCTTGATGTCGCCGCCTACTTCTTCTACGATTTCCGACTGACGAGTGATGAAGCTATCGTACCAAGCTAAGGTAAAATTCTTATAATTTGCATCCAACATAAAGGACAAATTATGCTTAGGATGATTGGCGATGTATTTGGAAAGCTGGTCAGTTTCGGCGACGGTTTCGATGTAAGTATAAGCGATTTTAGTATTGATATTCAATGCGTTAACTAAGCGAAATTTCCTTTCCACTTCAACTTCTATACCCGATGTTTCGGCTTTTGAAATATTGTCGGCATAGAAATAATCGGTGTTTTCCTGCAAATTTGGGAGGTTGGTGATGTCGTCAGAATTGCGTTGTGCGAAGTCGATTAAGTTGGTCGAATAACGGTAAAAAATCGTTGTCGAAAGTTTGAACGAAGAAGGCAGAAATATGTCTCCGCCGAAATCGAATGAGTTTGATTTTTCGGCTTTGAGGTCGGGATTTCCGGCATTTCTACCCGGTCCGAGGTTGGGGATTTGATAGGAAACATATCGCTCCGTAAAGTCTGCCGCACGTACCGCACGACCATAAGAGGCACGCAAAATGAAGTTTCTTTTGTGATAACTGATGCTCGCTTGCGGTAACAATTCTAAGCCGAAATTTGTATCGTATTCGAGTCGTAAACTTGCATTGGCGTGTAAATTTTCATTCAAATCATGCGATAAAACACCATACACTCCATAAGAAGAATTATTGTGGTCGCCCCTATCGGTGCTGTTGATTTTTTTATTTAGAAACTGTACGCCTGCGCCTATTTTCGTATTATTATTTAGCGAAAAAACATCTGAAACATTGAGGAATGTTTGTTTGGTCGTGTGTTCGTTTGGCGTAAAAAGTGGGTTAAATTCAAAGAAATCATCAAGGACTTTGTAACCGCCCGTCAGTTCGAGTGTGTGTGCGCCCTTGTCGTAATTTACGGCAAATTGTGTCCAGATATTTTTCGTATTTTCGGTAGATTCGTCATAGGCACTACGGGTGTAGAAATATTGTGCGGCAAAATCGCGTTGGTCATGCCCGACACGTATGTAGGCGCGTAGGCTGTCGGTGATTTGGTAGGCAAGTGAAGCGGAGTAAGTCTTGATGTCGAAGTAGTTGCGTCGCAAACTATCTGCCGCAACTCCTGCAAGAAAATTTGGGTTGACCAGTTCTTCTCCATCCGAAATATTGGATTTATAAGAAGCGGAAAGCGACCATTTTTTTTCGTTATAAAATACGCCCATATCTGAACTGTGCAAATTATTTTGCCCTATCGCCATATCTCCGACGACATCGAATCCGTCTTTTTTATTTCTATTCAAATAGTTTTTCGTTTTAATGTGTATCAAGCCACCGACCGCATCGCTACCGTAGGACGCCCCGGCAGGACCTTTGATGACTTCGATACGTGCAATTTCGGAAAGTGCTACGGGAATGTTGCTATTGAAATGCGCTGTGAGTGGGTCATTGAAACGGACATTATCGACCATAACGAGGACTTGGGAAAAGGTGCTGCCACGTATCCCGATGTCGGCTTGTACGCCAAATCCGTTGCGCGAATTGAGGTTCATGCCTGTGATGTAGCGCAGGGCTTCATCAACAGTACTGACGGGCATTTGTTGGATATCTGCTCCCGTGATGATTTCTACGCTTCTGCCTGTTTTGTAGTTTTCGACAGGTATTTGCGTGGCTGTCACCATGATTTGAGTGAGAGGAATGGTGTCTTGGGCAAAGGTGAGTGTCACCGCCAAATTGAGGAGGATGAGTAGTGTGAGTTTTTGCATTTCGTGTTTACGTTTGTGTGAATTATAGTTTGAAGGCGCAAATGTACAGGAAAATTATATATTTTCGTAATGACTAAGTTGGTGATTGGGGAATTGGGTGATTGGGATAGTCATCTGTACGTTTCTTGCGTGAGGGATAGGAGGTGTTGTTTGAACGTAATGTAGCGATAGCGGAATGGAGAGAGTGCCGGATAGCCCGACCCTCGACTGATAAGGAGAGGGACACGCCCTAATTCAACTTCAACTTCAACTTCAACTTCAACTTCAACCTCAACCTCAACCTCAACATCAACCTCAACCTCAACCTCAACCTCAAATTCAAATTCAAATTCAAATTCAAATTCAAATTCAAATTCAACCTCAAATTCAAATTCAAATTCAAATTCAACCTCAACCTCAACTTCAACCTCAAATTCAAATTCAACTTCAACCTCAACCTCAACCTCAACTTCAACTTCAACTTCAACTTCAACCTCAAATTCAAATTCAAATTCAAATTCAACCTCAAATTTCAAGCGCAAGTATCAAGCGCGAGTTCAATATTTCATTCGCTTTCAGCGAATTATGGCATACGAAACTCTATGTGGTGTTTGATTAGGGAAGAGGAAGAAAATAATCTACCCCAAATGAAGAAGTTATTTATTTTCTTTCACTAAGTGAAACATATAAGAAAAAGAACAATTCAGACGGGTAGATTATTTTTTTCGTCTTCCCTTACAATAAAAAAAACCGGAAGCCGCATGGTGCGACTTCCGGTTTATAAATTCTACTTCCTAAATTTCAGGCATCAAATTATTTGTTGCTTGTCTTTTGGAAATTGTATTTAATTACGGTGTAATCTTCGTAAATGGTTTTACTTGCATATTGCCTTTACTATCAATTACTTTGACGTAGTAAATTCCTGCAAGCAAGTCAGTCACATCTATCTGATAAGTGGTTGTACCTTCCAATGCTGTTTCTTCTTGCACTTTCAAGACTTTACCACTGGTATTGAGAATCTGAACATAGATTTTCGTATTACTTTCTGTGTTATATTCTACATTCAACATGTTTGTCGTTGGTACCGGATAGAGTTTCATCTCTTCGGTTGTCAATACGATTTCAACATCGGAATCATCACTCTCATTAATAAGAGGCACACAATCTATGCGATTAACGTCAACTGGATTGCTCAAAGCAAAGCAGTCAGAAGACATGATGTCTTCGATATTGTCGCCCATATTTGCATTGCTGAGTGTACCATTCCACGAGATAGAATATACCGTACAAACGCCTATTCCTGCGCCATCAAGGTCAGGTGCGTTGAATTGATTCATACCTTGTGCAATTACGCCCGGTGACAGGATTTGTCCGGTAGCTTTATCTACAATCAACCAACCGTCGTTTGTACCCAGTTGGCTGGTACGTGTAAATATCAATTCATCCGGTTGACCATCACCAACGCAGACCGTTGTTTCATCGAAAGCGGAAATGACACCACCCGATGCGCAAGGTACGGCTGTATCACAATCCGGGTCAATGGTAATATCATAAGTGATACGACCAAATCTGACCGAGTATTCTGTACCCGCAGGAGTAGATGGAGCAGGATTGCCTGCCGAGACTGGGTTCTGTTCTTCTGTATCGCGGAATCTCAATTTCCAATCGCCACCGCCCGAAGCTGCTGTGGGTACGGAAGCTACCGGGAGTGTAAATTGAAAAATAGCATCATTGCCATTACAAGTAGTGACAGGAGGCGCAAATATAGGGAATACGTTACCCGCAGGGTCAGTAACTTCTACCTCAACATCTCTTTCACAAGAATTGCCTTCCGGACGGAAGAAGAAGTCAAGAATAACACTATTCACCGTAGCATTCGCAGGAACTCCGGGGTCGAAGATGAGGATACTATCACTTTGACCGAAATCAGCGTTGTCGAATCCTGCACCTACGAATACATCTTTATCTGTTACTAATATAGCATCAGTTTCCAGATTTTGCTCAATTATAGTAACGTTTTGCTGACAAGCCACTGTGTTGCCACTTGGGTCGGTGAATGTCCACGTCACTACGGTCGTACCAACAGGGTAGGTGTCAGAAGCATTGCTTGAGCCGTTGTAGTCATTGCTTGCCACAGTAGCTCCCTGGCAGTCGGTATAATCTGTACCAAACATCGGAACAGGAATCGTAACGGCAGCCTCACATTCGCCCGGAGGACCATCTATTTCAATGTTAGCAGGACAGTTGATGAGTGTTGGCACTTCATTGTCTCTTACTGTTACTTCAAAACTACAAGTCGCGGTATTGCCTGCGGCGTCGGCTACTTCAATCGTCACTTCGGTTGTACCGATTGGGAAAGTATCGCCGGAGCTATTGCTCATGCTTGTAATGCTGGCACCCGTACAGTTGTCAGATACCGCTATTGCATCCCAAGTCACTACGGCGTCACATGAACCTGCGTCGAAGTTGACCGCGATGTCAGTCGGACAAGTAACTGTAGGAGCTTCTGTATCTTCTACGGTAATGTCAAAGCTGCACTCGGTCATATTACCCGCAGCATCTTGGATGACATAAGTAACGGTCGTTGTACCCAATCCGAAGAGGTCGCCCGGCTCATGCGTTTGACTTAATACTTGTGCGCCACAGTTGTCGCTTGTTACCGGCGGATTCCAAAATACGTTTGCACCGCAAACACCTGCATCGGTAGGCGATACAATGTCAGCAGGACAAACGACTACCGGATTGCCCGTATCTGTAATCGTAATCGTTTGAATACAAGTTGCTGTATTGCCTTGCTCGTCTGTAAATGTCCACGTTACGGCGGTCGTACCGACAGGGTATAAGCCCGAAGCATCGGCAGTACCTGTGTAGCTATTGGTCGCAACGGTGTTGAAACAGTCCGTAAAGTCTGTACCAAACATTGGCTCGGGAATATTTACCGGAGTAGAACAATCCTCACCAAGACCATCTATCGTAATATCAGCAGGACAATTAACAATCGTAGGCGTAGCACATCCGGCTGCACCGTTGGTTGTTGTATCATAAATCAATCGACCAAATCTGACGGTGTATTCTTCCAAACCTGCATTTTGGTCATTTGTATCTCTAAATTCAACCGTCCAGTTTGCGGTAGCACCTGTGGTGTTCGCGCTTGGTATGTTGATAGTTTCGATGTAAAGTGGTCCCACACCATTGCATGTAGCAAATGGCGAACCTACGTAAACAATACTGCCCGTAGGGTCAGTCACTTGTATTTCAATATCACTTTCACAAGAAGCTCCATTTAATCGGAAGAATAATTGAAGTGTAATATTGGAAATGGTAGAACTCGCAGGCGTACCCGAGTCAGTGAACAAGTAAGGTGCGTTAGCTGCAAAACTCTCTGTATCCGCCTGACCAACAAATACATCCATATCAGAAATCAAAGTAATGGTTTCTGTTTCGGCTGTACCTGTGCATTCTTCTACTATGACATCAAAACTACAAGTTGTCGTATTTCCTGCTGCATCTTCGGCAGTGTATGTGATAGTTGTTGTACCAATTGGGAATGTACTACCCGATGTATGTGATTCGTCGGTAATCATACCGCCAGGACAGTTGTCTGTTACTGTCGGTAAAGTCCATTCTGCTATGGCATCACAAGTACCCGGTGTGGTAAATACGGTAACATCAGCAGGACAAGTCAACTCGGGAGCTTCGTTGTCTTCAACTGTAACGGTGAAGTCACATGTTGTTGTATTGCCTGAAAGGTCTGTGATGCTGTAAGTTACGGTAGTGGTACCCAATAAGAAAATAGAACCCGATGGCACGCTTGAAGTTACCACAGGACCGGGACAGTTATCTGAAAATACAGGTTGAGGCCAAACGGCTACTGCGCCACATGCACCTGTTGCTGTACTCACGACCACATCGTCAGGACAAGTAATGAGCGGCGGCGTAATGTCTGTTACCGTAATCACTTGCAAACAAGTTGCTGTATTGCCTTGTACGTCTGTTACCGTCCATTCAACGACAGTCGTACCAACAGGGTATAAGCCCGAAGCATCTGATGTACCTGTGAAATTATTCACGATAGTAGCATCAAAGCAGTCTGTGAAATCAACGCCATACATAGGTACAGGAATATCCACGAAAGCACCACAAATATCAGATTGAGAATCTGCACTGACTGGTGCCGGACAGTTGACAATAATAGGAATGGCACAACCGTCTTCACCCGTAGTAGAGTTGTAAACGATACGACCAAATCTGACTGTATATTCTGTACCCGCCGGGTTGTTAGGTGTCAAGACACCGGCAGAAACCGGGTTTTGGTCATTATTATCTCTAAACTCTACCGTCCATTGACCGCCGCCATTTGTAGAAACATTTGGTATAGAAATCGTTGTAGAATACAATCCGCCAGCTACGCCGTTGCAAGAAGCAAATAAGCCTGTGAATACATTGACATTCCCCGCAGGGTCAGTTACTTGTACTTCTACATCACTTTCACATGAATTACCTGCCAAACGGAAAAATAATTGAAGTGTAGCATTGGTAATTGTAGCACCTACCGGACTTGAATCGGGGAAGATATATGGCAAGTTGTCTCCAAAAGTTTCGGTATCGGCAGCACCAACAAATACATCTTGGTCAGAAATCAAAGTAATAGTTTCTGTCACTCCTGTACCTGCACATTCTTCTATGACTACATCAAAACTACATTCAGCCGTATTGCCTGCCGCGTCAGTAGCGGTATAAGTGACTGTTGTTGTACCGATTGGGAAAATATCGCCTGAATTATGGCTGCTTCCTGTAATAGTCGCACCCGGACAGTTGTCCATCAAAGTGGGCAGATCCCATTCGGCAGCAGCATCACAAGTACCTTGTGTAGTGAATGCCGTAACCGTTTCAGGACAAACCAATACCGGGCTTTCCACATCTTCTACCACCACATCAATACTACAAGTTGCTGTATTTCCTGCGGCGTCAGTTACCGTCCAGACTACAGAAGTAGTACCAATAGGGAATGTCGCACCTGCAAGGCTCGCTGCGCTGTTATAATCGTTGTTGATAGTCGCGCTTGGGCAGTTGTCGTTGAATGTCGGGTCAAAATCAAAACCTGATACCGTGTGCGAACATACGCCCGGATCGGTATCAACAGTCGCATTGATTGCGCTACAATCAATCACCGGACTTTCTGTATCTTCAATAATAATATCAATCGTGCAAGTCGCTGTATTTCCTGCGGTGTCTATTACTGTCCAAACAACGGTTGTAGTACCCACAGGGAAGGTAGTGCCTGCGAGTGTGCTTGAGTCATTGTAATCATTGTTGATGGTTGCGCCCGGACAGTTGTCATTAAATGTCGGGTCAAAACCAGTACCCGGCATGGTGAAACCACATTCGCCTATATCATTACCTCTTGTCGTGACGATTGTACTACAATCAATTACGGGAACTTCATCGTCAAGGATTTCAATATCAATTTGACAAGTCGCGCTATTTCCTGAATCATCAGTTACCGTCCATATTACAGGTGTGATGCCTACGGGAAAACTTTCACCTGCGAGGCTGGCAGCATTATTATAATCATTGTCAAAAGTCAAATCGTCGTCACAGTTGTCGGTAGCCGTTGGGTCAAAACCGATGCCCGGCATAGTGAATGTACACCCACCCGCATCTGCCATGCGAACAGGGTCAAGTGAGCAATTCAGAACCGGAGCTTCGTTATCTTGTACTGTAACCGTAAAGCTACAAGTAGCAGAATTGCCCGAAGGGTCGAAAACAGTATAACTAACCGTAGTAGTACCTATCGGAAATACATCGCCCGAATTGTGTGTACTCGTGATAGTAGCCGGTGAGCAATTATCAAAGAATGTAGGTAATTGCCATGTCGCTACACCTGTACATAGACCGGCAGTAGTAGGAACGGTAACATTAGCCGGACAGGTAACAACAGGCAAAGTAATATCTGTAACGGTAATCGTTTGGATACAAGTCGCAGTATTGCCCTGTTCGTCCGTTACTGTCCAAGTGACGAAGGTCGTACCTACAGGATAAAAAGCAGAAGCATCAGAGGTACCTGTATAATCATTGATGATAGTTGCGCCTACACAATCTGTAAAGTCTGTACCAAATTCAGGCACCGGAATGGTAAATGCTCGACCACAAAAGCCCGTTTCATTGGTTCCTGTAATATCTGCCGGACAGTTGACAATGACCGGATCGTCACAGCCGTCGCCTCCTGTAGTGGCATCATAAAACAATCGTCCAAACCTAACGGAATATTCTCGTTGTCCGGGGTTTTGGTCATTGGTATCTCTAAATTCAACGACCCAGTCGTCTGCATTTCCGGTGGTCGCAGCCGTAGTCACCACGAGTGTTCGTTGGTACAATGGTCCTGTACCATCACAGGTATTAAAAATATTGGTAAAATTGGTAACGTTGCCTACCGGGTCTGTTAGGCGTACAGCGATGTCGCTCTCACACGAATTGCCAAATACGCGGAAAAACAGTTGGAGGCGAATATCAGTAAGCGTAGCATCAGAAGATGTACCGACATCTGTAAAGTTATAGACCCCATTTCCTGCAAAACTTTGTGTATCATTTTCACCAACAAATAAATCTTCATCTGATATGATAGTAATCGTTTCAGTGATACTTTCACTCGTACATTCTTCTACAATTACATTAAAAGTGCAAGAACTTTCATTGCCTGAATCATCTATTGCCGTGTAAGTTACCTGGGTAGTACCAAGTGGGAAGGTGCTACCTGATGTGTGCGAAGAACCCGTAATCATTCCTGTATCACAATTGTCTGTAATGCCCGGAGTATCCCATTCTGCTACTGCATCGCAAACACCGGGTGTCGTGAATACAGTGACATCGTCAGGGCAAGAAAGTATAGGACCTTGATTGTCTTCCACCGTAACAGTGAAGCTACAAGTTGCCGTATTGCCAGCCAAGTCCGTTACGGTATAAGTAACCGTTGTTGAGCCCAACAAGAAGATTGTACCTGATGAAGCCGTAGAGCTGATCATTACGCCCGGGCAGTTGTCGCCGTGTTCAGGCGTAGGCCAGGTGACGAAGGCGCCGCAAGCGCCAAGTGCCGTATTGACCATAATGTCAGCCGGACAAGTGATGGTCGGGTCTTCTACGTCTTCTATTTCGATGACCTGAACACAAGTCGTTGTATTGCCTTGCGCATCGGTTACTGTCCAGGTGACGAGTGTCGTACCTACAGGGTAGAAGCCTGATGCGTCATCAGTATTGGTATAATTATTAGAAATGGTCGCATCAAAACAATCGGTGAAATCTACGCCAAATTCAGGCACAGGAATTTCTACACGTGTACCACAGTCGCCCAGTCTTGAAACCGTGCTAACATTTGCAGGACAATTGACGATGATTGGGTTTGCACATCCGTCGTCGCCTACCATTGTATCATAAATCAATCGACCAAATCGGGCAGTATATTCTACCCCTGCATTTTGATCATTGATATCTCTAAATTCGATGACCCAATCGGCAGGTGTGCCAATAGTGGAAGCCGAAGGGATCTGGAGTGTTTTGATAAACAAACCACCGGTAGAACCAAGACAACCGGTAAAAAGACCATTGAATACAGTTGCATTGCCTGCGGGGTCGGTCACTCGTACTGCGATGTCACTTTCACATGAATTGCCATTTACACGAAAAAACAGTTGAAGGGTAATATCTGAAAGCGTTGCATTTGCGGGCGTGCCCGGGTCAGTGAAAAGGTAAGGAACATTTGCACCAAATACTTGACCATCTACAAACACGTCCATATCAGAAACCAGTGTAATTTCATCGGTCGTGCCTGTTCCCATACATTCCTCTACGATTACTTCAAAACTACATTCGGTCATATTGCCGGAAGCATCTACAGCTGTGTAGGTTACAGTAGTAGTACCAATCGGGAAAGCATCGCCTGAATTGTGGCTCACACTTGTGATCATACCGCCGGGGCAGTTGTCATTGAGGCTGGGGGCAGCATTGCCACCGAGTACGGGAGCATCCCATTCGGCGGGTGCATCACAATTGCCGGGCGTTGTAAAGACCGTAACATTTGGAGGGCAAACCAATACAGGCGGCTCATTATCTTCTACTGTAACCGTAAAGTCGCAGGTCGTTGTATTGCCTGCGGCATCCGTTACTGTATATGTTATAGTAGTTGTACCTAATTGAAACGTATTTCCTGAAACAAAATCAGCATCTAAAGTCAGGTTGCCGGGGCAGTTATCATCTGTAAGTGGCGCATCCCAAGTTGCTTGTGCGGTACAAGTACCCGGATTAGTATTTATCACAATATTATCGGGACAAACAATACTTGGAGCTTCTGTATCTTCGACTGTAATGTCGAATGTACAAGCTGCCATATTGCCGGCTGCGTCGGTTATTTCAAAACTAACTGTGGTCGTACCTATTGGGAATATATCGCCAGATGTATGACTTTGAGCCGTCACCATTGCACCGGGGCAATTGTCTAATATTTGTGGTGAGTCAAAATCAACGACTGCTTCACAAGTGCCGGGGTCAGTCGAAACGATCAAATCAAGCGGGCAAGCAATAGAAGGACTCTGCGTATCGGCTACCAAAACTTCGAATGAGCAAGTCGTTACGTTGCCCGAAGCATCCGTAGCAGTGTAGATTACAGTAGTAGAACCAATCGGGAAGGTTTGACCTGGCGTGTGCGTTGCATCAGTAATCATTACGCCGGCACAGTTGTCCGTAGGAACGGGAACTGTCCAGTTGGCAACGGCATCACAGGTACTGGAAGCCGGAACTTTTACATTTATGGGGCAGGTCAGCTTAGGAGCTTCGAGGTCTTGAACCGTCACATTGAAGCTACAATCAGTTGTATTGCCTGCGGCATCGGTAGCGGTGTAGCTGACAATCGTCATGCCTACGGGAAAAACATCGCCCGGACTATGTGAAGCACTTGTAATGGAAACGCCTGCACAATTGTCCATTGGTACAGGGATAGACCAATTGGCAACTGCGGCACATTCACCTCTATCTACGGCTATCGTAATATCGGAAGGGCAAGTAATAGTCGGATTTTCCATATCCAAAACCAATACTTCAAAACTACACATTACCTGATTGCCTGCGCCATCAATGGCAGTATAAGTTACAAGCGTTGTTCCTATATTGAAAAAATCACCGGGGAGGTGACTACTACTACTGATTTGGGCAGCGCAATTGTCTGTAAGTGTTGGTACACTCCAATTGACGGTAGCACCCTGACAAGAACCCGGATTAGTAGAAACGACTAAATCATCAGGACAAGTAAGTACGGGTTGTTGCGTATCATTGACAGTTACATCGAAACTACAACTTGTTGTATTACCTGCAGCATCGACAATGTCATAAGTTACAATCGTTGTTCCAACGGGAAAGAAATCGCCAGGATTATGCGTACTACCTGCTATTGAAACACCGATACAATTGTCAATAGGCAATGGAGGTGACCAAGTAGCATTAGCACCACAAGCATCAGCGGTATTATTTATCGTAATGTCTTGCGGGCAAACCACTTGTGGAGCAGTAACATCAATAATATGCACATAAAAAGTACACGTTGCTGTATTACCAAAAGCATCTTCTGCTGTATAAGTCACATAAGTAAATCCAAGTGGGAATATATCACCGGGATTATGTGTAGCACTGGTAATCGTAGCCGTTGTACAGTTGTCGTTGACATCCGGGAGAGGCCAAGTGACGGCTGCGGTACAAGTTCCGGGATCACTGGATACTGAGATATTTGGGGGGCAAGTCAAGGTAGGACTTTCATTATCAACTACCGTTACGTCAAAGCTACAGGTAACATCTGTAACACCATCGGAAGCAGTGTAAGTTACCGTAGTTGTACCCACAGGGAAAGTATCACCGGAATCATGATTACTATCAATAATGACAAATCCCGCACAGTCAGCGCCAAATGTTGGGGTAACCCAACTTGCTTCCTGTGTACATTTTCCAAGACTTGCACCGACAAGTATGTCGTCGGGGCAAGTGAAATCGCACTGCGCATAACTCTCATTTGTAAATGCAAAAAACGCCATAAATACCAAGAGATAAGTATGACATTTTAACACAAAGCGAGTGTTGAATGATTGTGTAAAGTATGAACTTTTCATAAGCACATTTTAAATTTAGTTGAATTAAGTATTAGAGTTGTTAAGTTTCAAACATTGTAATTTCATCATTAGAAATGATGAAATTACGATGCCATAGTCGTTATGACACTAAAATAAAGTTCAGTCACACCAATACCAAAAAAACAATAGCAAAGTCTTACATTATGCTGATGCAGATATTGACATGAAAAAAAGCAAAGTACTGAGTACAAGTAAGTTTATTGTGTAAACTGGGTGTATGATAAGGAAGGATACTGCCTTGTTATAGCATGTATTTATCACAAATATAGGCATTATTTTCTAAATAAAAGAAAATAATACCCGTTTTTTTTGACGATAACTAATAGATAGAAATGATTGACATTTAAGTTGTTATAAGAAAGTATTATATTTTAAAATAATTTATAGTCGTAAATACGAATACATCATTTTGTTATATTTAGCCTTTGTCTTTAATTATGTCTTCGTCTGTGGCTTTCTCTTTATTCTTTGCTGCCAGCTTAGCTTTATCTTTTGTGCCTCTATACAAATCAAAACGATGAAACTTACATTCGAGGCGACCATTAAACAACTGATATTTCTTCGATGGGCGCAATCCAATGCGCTTTATCGCCTCTTTATTTGAGCTGATTATCCATGCCTCATAGCCTGGATAATAGTTCTTCATAGCATGACCAATATCTTCATAAAATTCGAGAATTTCTTCTTCATGATACCTTTCGCCGTAAGGCGGATTCATTATCAATATGCCATTTTCGTATTTTGGCGTATTTTTGAAAAAATCTTTCCGCGATACACGTATGTCTTCAAATGCCGGTAAAATCATATTGCCTCGCGCCATCTCTACGGTCTTAATGGCTATATCTGAACCTACAATCGGGTGTTCGAGTGGGCGTTCTGCGGCTTTAGCTTCATCTCGAATTTTATTCCAAAGTTTATCGTCATAATCTTTCCACGAATAGAAACCAAATCGTTCCCGATACGTTCCGGGTGCGATATTTTGCCCGATTAATGCGGCTTCACAAACAAGCGTTCCTGCGCCACACATCATATCACAAAACGGACGTTCACCCTTCCAGCCAGTCAACATAATCATACCAGCTGCCAATACCTCATTTATAGGCGCACGATGCGTTTCAGTACGGTACGCTCGCTTGTGCAAAGACGTTCCCGAACTATCCAACAAAACCGTACAATCCTTTTCCGAAATATGAATATGAATACGCACCGTAGGCGCGTCGAAATCAACCGACGGACGCTCATTGAAATGCTTCCGAAATTGGTCTACAATTGCGTCTTTCGTCTTGTGCATCACGTACTTACTGTGCGTAAAGTAATCCGAATACACCGTCACATCAATCGCAAACGAATCATCTTTATTCAGGAGTTTCGACCAATTGATAGACTGAATACCGCGATAATACTGATGTTCATTCTTTGCCTCAAACTCATGAATAGGCATCAACACCCGTAGTGCTGTCCGCAAATGCAGATTCGCTTTATACATCAAGGCTTTATCGCCTTGAAAAGATACCGCTCGTTTGAGCTTATAAATATTCTTCGCACCCAAATCTTCCAATTCAGTAGCCAATAAATCTTCTAAGCCAAATAGCGTCCGTGCAATAAATTCTTGTGATTTTTCCATAAATTTGACCACAAAGATACGAACTTTTTGTTTCGTAACTCGTTAATTCGTTATTCGTTTATCCGTTACCCGTATATTCGTTGTTCGTTGTATTCGTTACCCGTGTATTCGTTATTCGTTGTATTCGTTTATCCGTATATTTGCTGCGAATCAACGAATAAACGAATAACGAATAAACGAATAACGAAAAACGAATAACGAATTAACGAATAACGAATAAACGAATAACGAAAAAATGTTTCACAAAATAAAAGTCAGTAAAGTACATCAAGAAACGCCGGATACGGTTTCATTAAGTTTTGATATTCCAGAAGATTTAGCGTCCAAATTTGAGTACAAACATGGGCAATATCTTACATTACGATTTGTCATAAAAGGACAAGAGGTTCGCCGTGCCTATTCTTTTTCCAGCAGTCCGGCAGTAGACAGTGTGCCTACCGTTACGGTCAAGCGCGTTGAAAAGGGTTTGGTATCAAATTATATCAACGATAATATCAAAGCAGGTGATACCATCGAAATCATGTCTCACAAAGGGCGATTTACGACCAAATTGGGTGTCGAACAACAAAAAAACTACTACCTTTTTGGTGGTGGTAGTGGCATCACACCTTTGATGTCTATTTTAAAAACCGTTTTGGAAGAAGAACCCAAAAGTAGTATATATCTTTTATATGGAAATCGCGATTTAGAATCCGTCATTTTCAAAGATGAATTGGATAAATTGCGAGCACGCTACAGCGGACAAATCCAAGTCGAATACGCCCTCGACAATCCACCCAAACAAAAAGAAGGCGGTTTGATGGGTATGTTTAAAAAGTCCAAATTAGATTGGGAAGGCTTAATCGGACCTATCGACGGCACAAAAATCCAGAATTTCCTTGAAAAACATCCCACACACAAAAAAGACAGTGAATACTTCATCTGCGGACCCGGCGGCATGATGGAAGCCACCAAAGCTGCGCTACAAAAACAAAATATTGACGACAAAAAAATTCACATCGAAGTATTTAGTAGCGTACAACTACCACACGAACCCAAAATAGACGTTGCCGCCGCCACAGTCAATGCTTCGGGCAACCAAGTTGTAGTACACATTAATGGCAAAAAAATCGACATTAGCGTAGGCGAAAAAGAGACCATCATAGAAGCAATGATGCGCCTCAAACTCGACCCACCATACTCGTGCCTCAGCGGTGCATGTGCGACCTGCATGGGCAAAGTCATCAGCGGAAAAGTAGAAATGGACGCCTGCTTTGCCCTTGACGAGGGCGAAATAGCAGAAGGACTTGTACTCACCTGCCAATCACGCCCCGTTACGCCGCAAGTGGAAATTACATTTGATATTGACTAGAACTAATGAATGAGTGAATGAATTTTGAATGAATGAATCATTTGTAATGCACCCGCATTATCGCATTATGATTCATTCACTCATTCATTCAAAATTCATTCATTAAAACATTATCGCATTGTAGCATTAGATATTATGAAAAAAGCATTAAAAATCATAGGCATACTTGCCACAGTTATCATCGTGGGGCTATTCGTTTTGCGTTTTGCGCTAAGCGAGCCAATGCCGAAAGGCGAACAAGGCGCAGCAGCCGACGCACTCGCACAAAAAATGCTGACCGCCATCAACAAACCCGCTTGGGATTCGACGGGCGTGGTGCAATGGACATTTAAAGGACGTGGCGACCACCATTTTCTATGGGATAGAACACGCAATTGGGTGCAAGTCAAATGGGACGAAAACGAAGTCTACGTCGTGCTGGATAGCTTGCAAGGCACAGCATTTCAAAACGGCAAACCACTCGAAGGCAAAGCAGCCGACGACTTGGTCGAACAAGCATGGGAGTTTTTTGCCAACGACTCTTTCTGGCTCAATGCCCCTGCAAAAGCATTCGACAAAGGCACAGAAAGGCGACTCGTCAAACTCGAAAATGGCGATAAAGCCTTGCTGATTACTTATGCCTCTGGCGGCGTTACTCCCGGCGATTCTTACCTCTGGATACTGGATAAAAACGGCTTGCCGACATCATGGAAAATGTGGGTAAAAATCATCCCCATCGGTGGTGTACCCACAATTTGGAAGGATTGGACAACACTCGAAACAGGCGCGAAAATCGCTCAAAATCACACGATAGACCTCGAAGGTAAAGAAATGGAAGTCGCCATTACCAATTTGAAAGGAGCGAAAGACCTTACCTCGTTTGGGTTTGAAAAAGACCCATTTTTAATTTTGAATGAATGAATTTTGAATGAATGAATGAATGAATCACACGTTACTGGACTTTGGACATCGGGTAATTAGGTGATTGGGAAATTAGGATAAAGTGCTGATTATTAAGCTATTAACCCAACATTATCTTCAATTTATATTATTTTTACTTTAATTTACATTTAACTAAAAGGTAATACGTTAGCTTGATTACCTAATGTCCAAAGGCCAGTTATACAAATTCATTCATTCAAAATTCATTCACTCATTCATTGACCATGAAGATAAAAATCTGCGGTATGCGCGATCCCGAAAATATCCGTGCAGTAGCGAGTTTACCTATTGATTTGATGGGATTTATATTCTATGAAAAATCGAAAAGATACGTCCGTAGCACAAGCGTCCCGCTTGTGCCTGCGCATGTACAGCGTGTAGGGGTATTCGTCAATGCAGATATTGATTTTGTATTAGAAAAAATAAAAACGCACCAACTCGATTACCTTCAATTGCACGGTGATGAAACGCCCGAATATTGCCGCGACATTCAAGCGAAAATTACCCCGACCCTAAAGGGAGAAAAAAACTCGCGTACCCTCCCGATAGCTATCGGAATAAAGGGAGTCCACGCTGCAGAAACCTCTAATTCAGGCGGAATAAAAGTGATAAAAGCATTTCGCGTGAATGAGGATTTTGATTTTTCCGAAACAAAAAAACACGAACAATACTGTGCGTATTTTTTGTTTGATACGAAAAAAAATACAAACGCAGTCCTCCCCACAGCCCCTCCCGAAGCGAGTTCGGGACAGGCTGCCAAAGGGAGAGATTTTTCGCAGAGCGAAAAACAAGGCGCGAATGAATATCCCCCTTTGGAGGGGGCGCAGGGGGTGGAATACGGCGGCACAGGCAAAAAATTTAACTGGCAAATCCTACAACAATACACAGGAAATACGCCTTTCCTATTAAGCGGCGGCATAGGTGCGGAAGATGCCGAAGCGGTTCGCAATTTCTCGCATCCGCAATTTGTAGGTATTGATTTAAATAGTAAATTTGAACTCGAACCCGCCCTGAAAGATGTCTCGAAACTCGAAGATTTTTTAAACGAGTTGACGGATTGACGGATTGACGGATTTTATTTTTGCTTCGCAAAAACCTTAACGTAAACTCGTCAATTCACGAATTCGTCAATCCAATAACTCGTCAACTCAACAACTCAACAACTCATGATTGATAAAAGAGGATATTACGGAGAATTTGGTGGGGCTTTTGTCCCTGAAATGTTGCATCCGAATGTAGAGGAATTGCAGCGTAAATATTTGGAAATCAGTCAGTCGGATGAATTTCAGTTACAATTTCGGAAATTGTTAAAAGACTACGTGGGGCGACCTTCGCCTTTGTACTATGCCGAGCGATTGTCGAAGCATCACGGCGCGAAGATTTACCTGAAGCGCGAAGACCTCAACCACACGGGCGCACACAAAATCAACAACACAATCGGGCAGATTTTAATGGCGCAACGCTTGGGTAAAAAGCGCATTATTGCCGAAACGGGCGCAGGGCAACACGGCGTAGCCACCGCAACGGTCTGTGCGCTGATGGGCGTCGAGTGTATCGTATATATGGGCTCGGTGGACATCGAACGTCAAGCCCCCAACGTATCGCGCATGAAGATGCTCGGCGCAGAAGTGCGCCCCGCCACAAGCGGTAGTCAGACGCTCAAGGACGCTACAAATGAGGCGATTAGGGATTGGATAAATAATCCGGAGGATACGCATTATATCATTGGTTCGGTGGTCGGTCCGCATCCATATCCGGATATGGTGGCGCGGTTTCAGTCGGTTATCAGCGAAGAAATGTTGTGGCAATTGAAAGAGCAAACGGGTAGCGAAGACCCCGATATTATCGTGGCTTGCGTGGGCGGTGGCTCCAATGCGGCAGGTGCGTATTATCACTATCTCGAAAAAGACCAAGTGCGACTCGTGGCAGTAGAAGCCGCAGGGCTTGGCGTACATAGCGGCGAATCGGCAGCGACCAGCGTACTCGGCACAAAGGGCATCATACACGGTAGCCGCACCCTACTGATGCAGACCGACGACGGGCAAATCATAGAACCTTATTCGATTTCGGCGGGCTTGGATTATCCCGGCATCGGACCTATGCACGCGCACCTCATACACACAGGACGCGCCGAAGCCGTGAGTGTCACCGACCAAGAAGCCCTCGACGCAGCGTTTTTCCTCGCACGTACCGAAGGCATTATTCCGGCACTCGAAACGGCACATGCTTTTTCTGCTTTGGATAAAATAAAATATAAACCAGATGATGTGATAGTCGTTAACCTGTCGGGACGCGGCGATAAGGATTTGGCAACTTATGTGAAGCATTTTTAATTAATGATTAATGATGAACGATTAATGGTCAATGTATTTATCGTTAAGTGAAAGAAATTAAATAAGATGTCACATAATGCGAAGTATTTTTTTTGTCTAAGGATTTTTTGAAAGCCGCACATAGCCTTAGTTACAGCCTGTCCCGAACCCCGATTCGGGATAAGGATTTCAAAGGATTCTTAGACGGAAAAAAGACAAGTATAATGGCACATGTTATTTATTTTCTTTCACTAATCATTAAAAAGGGATTAAAAGGTTGTTTCATTTGAAACGACCTTTTTTTCGTTTTTAATTGAATTAGATTTAACGAATTTCATTCGTAAGAATGTTAATGCCTCCATATTTTTTAGTGATTTGTTGGCGTTATGTTAAATTTAGTGCTACATTTACACTTATAAATCCAATGCAATATACTTGTTTCTTATCAATATGTTGCGAGCGAACTTACTAACTATAAACAAGTTGATTTCAACTTAAGGAAACAGAAAAAAAATAATCTACACATCTGGCTTGTTCCTTTTCCTCTACGGTTTCCCCAAATTCTCCTTGCGTAGCTCGGCTATACGTGTCAAATTTGAAAAAACGTAGAGAAAAAATAACGGCGTCATTTTGCTTAGATTATCTTCTTGCTGTTCCCTAATCAAAAATCTTTCTTACGTATGAAAAGTACACTTACCAACATCAAGTTATGCTTCGGTATGACTTTGTTTTTATTCGCACTACCTATGGTAGTCAATGCACAAATCCTTTCAGGTCAATTGACCGATGATATGGGCGGCTTAATTGGAGCAACCGTCAGCGTAGCAGGCGGCATGGGAACGATCACCGACATGGACGGTAATTACTCCCTCAAACTCGCGCCAGGCAGATACACTGCAACGGCTTCTTATGTAGGTTATGAAGACCAAATACTCGAATTTAGCATTGCCGATGGCGAAACACGTACATGGAACGCAGTCTTGTCAGCAGATGCTGTTGGTTTGGAAAGTATCACGGTTGTAGGACAGCGCACTGCGCCTCGTACCAACACCACTAGCCCACTTCCGATTGACGTATTCAGAGCAAGCGAACTAACGAGCACAGGGCAAACCTCTTTTGACAAAGCCCTTCAGTACCGTGTTCCTTCATTCAACACCGTACAAACGCCGGTCAATGACGCCACTTCATTACTTGATCCTTACGAAATCAGAAACATGGGACCCAGTCGCACCTTGATTTTGATTAACGGTAAGCGTAAAAACATGAGTTCACTACTCTACACACAAACCTCTCCGGGACGTGGTGAGACAGGTGCTGATATTTCTGCGATTCCTACCGATATGATCAAGCGCATCGAAATCCTTCGTGACGGTGCATCTGCACAATACGGTTCGGATGCCATCGCAGGCGTTATGAACGTTGTATTGAAAGATGGTACCGAAGATAGCCGTTTTACTTTGCGTACAGGTATCACTAGTGCGGGTGACGGCGAATTTATCGGCGCAGCACTCAATAGCGGTGCAAAACTCGGCGACAATGGCTTCATCAATTACACCATTGATATGTCAAAACAATTTTTGGCAAATCGCCCGGGTACAGTAAGTGCAGCAGGCGAAGCTGCCGACTTTGGTGCTCCAATCGAAGAGGTACAATCCTTTTTAAATATGATGCCCGATGCCGGAAATATCAACGGTTCACCTGAAACCACAGCAATGAAATTTGCCGTAAATGCAGGCAAAAAAGTCAGCGAAAACGCAGAAGTATATGGTAATGCCGCTTACGTTTACAAAAAAGTAAACAGCTTTGCCAACTACCGTACACCTTACTGGAGAACGCTAGACGCTTTCCCATACCTCGCTGATTTCTTCCCGAACGGACCAAACGGTGAGTATGTAGGTTATGTACCAACTTTCGACGGTGATTTGATTGATTATAACGGTACAGTTGGATTCAAATCCAATAGAAATGGCTGGATGACTGACGTAAGTTTTACCACAGGTAGCAACGAGCAAACGTATATCGTCAGCAACTCGCACAACCGTAATGAAGTATTGGTTCCTACTTGGGAAGATGCTAATGGAAACGGAATACAAGAAGATACGGAAGTTACGTTTTCTCAAAAATATCGCGAAAATAGCGCACTTGTTTTTGATGTAGGCGGAACTCGTTTTTCGCATAATGTTGGAAATATCGACATCACCAAACGCTTTAGCGACATGATTAGCTTTGCCGTAGGTACAGAGTTCAGAACCGAAGATTTTACAGTCATCGAAGGTAGTTTGGATTCCTACGAAGCCGGCGGACCAGATTCATTTTCCGGAAATGACCCACGTAACTCTGGCAAATTCAATCGCTACAATTTCGGTGGATACCTCGATTTTGCATTGGATTTTACCGATGATTTCCTCGTAAATGCTACCGCACGTATCGAAGATTATAGCGACTTCGGCGAAGCATTCGTTTGGAAAGTAAGCACACGGTACAAATTATTGGACAACAAAATCACACTTCGTGGTTCGGCTTCTACAGGTTTCAAAGCACCTACACTACACCAGATTTATACACAAAAAGCACAATACAGCTTCATACCGGGACAAGGTATTCAAGTAGGTGGTTTGATAAACAACGTATCGCGTGAAGCGCAACTACTCGGATTGCCGGCACTCCAACCTGAAAAATCAACCAACATCACTATCGGTCTTGGTCTAAGACCAGTTTCAGGTTTGACACTCACCTTGGATTACTACAACATTGCACTTACAGACCGTATCATCCTTAGTACAGAAGTAGGTGGAACAGCTGCCGGAGATACACCTTTGGACGTTATTCTTGAAGACAATAACCTCTCTGACTTGAGCTTCTTCGTCAATGGTTTGGATACCCGTACATCAGGTATCGACTTTGTAGCAGCATACAGAGGCATCGAAATTGGTGCAGGCAAACTCGCTGCCAACCTTTCAGGAAACTATGTGATTCAAAACGAAAGAGAAGGCGAAATTAAAAACCCTGAAATCGTAGCAAGTGCAGGTCAATCTGTTGCCAACGAAACACAGGAAGCACTCTTCTTCACCTCACGTCCCAAGTACAAAGCCATCTTAGGTTTGGACTACAGCGTAGGCGATTTCGGCGTCTCTTTGGGCAATACAGTTTTCGGACCTACTACCTTCAATCAGCAAGGTATGGATGCAAACCTTTACACAGAATTTAAAACCAAAATCGTTACTGATTTGGGCTTAAACTACGTTCTAAACGACGACCTCACAATTGCATTGAACATCAACAACTTGCTTAATGTACTCCCTGAATGGGAATTCAAAGCTGAAAATGCAGAAGGGCAAGCAATCATTGACGCCACGACTACCGACGCATTCGGACGTACACCTATCGAAGAGCAATCCAACCTGATTACTTTCAACGAGCGTTATTCACAAATGACTTATGATGGCTACCACTTCAGCCAATTGGGTACAACACTTGCATTGTCTTTGAGTTACAAATTCTAATTTATTCTAATTTGTATAAATATAAAAAGGTTGCCCTTCGGGGCGACCTTTTTTTGTACGTACAGGCGGTTTCAATCAATCGTCATGTCAAAACAGACAACTAAAGTCGCCGTTACACAAAACCCTCATCTGCCGACTATTTCATACTTTAAGGGAAGACGAAAAAATAATCTACCCGTCTGAATTGTTCTTTTTCTTATATGTTTCACTAAATCTTCCTTAGTGAAAGAAATTAAATAACTTGCCCCATTATGCTTGTTCTTTTCCCTTCTAAAAAACACAAAAAAT